>Ga0335069_10001597_pt1 | contig 36275 bp, 28 predicted proteins | sample Lox_Sample_11_FD_206714 | JGI IMG/M metagenome (GOLD analysis project Ga0335069, IMG submission 206714) | Soil microbial communities from Loxahatchee National Wildlife Refuge, Florida, United States - Lox_Sample_1.1 | ecosystem: Environmental > Terrestrial > Soil > Wetlands | place: USA... | reverse complement strand
ACGTGACTGTCGAAACTCTACGATCCTTAAGAGGGATGCTAGGAGGAGTTTTTGAAGGACATAGGTTCAGCGCCACGGATTTCCGATATCAGTTCATGAGCTGCCGTCTGGAGTGGCTTTGGCCCCGAATTGCTGGAACTGATTTGCACATTGACGGGATCAAGATTGACGTCCAGGGTACGGAGATACAAGTTTTGGAGGGAATGGCATCTTTGGTGGAGCGATACCATCCAAAGTTGCTGGTGGAGATTCATTCAGGTGTTTCAAGACCGAAGCTGCTGGATATCATTACCTCGTTGGGGTACTCGCCGCGTGGAGCGGCGATCGAGCCGATTCCAGGTGAATTGGACCCGATTTATGCTGATGATCGCACCTATCTATTTACTCCAGATCTGCCTGTTTCGTCACAACCTAAAGCAGCGGTTTTTAGGTCATGATATCGACGCAGCGGTTCGGCGATCGCTTGAGGGACTGCTAGGTAGCATATCAACCTAGTTAGAGGAGATTGAATGGCGCGTGTTCTTGTGACCGGCGGTTCTGGTTTTATCGGGACGAATTTGATCGAGAGCTTTCTCAATGATGACTTTCAGATACTGAACTTCGATTTGGCTCCGCCGCAGAACCCAGAGCAGAATTCTTTTTTTTGCAAGGGCGACATTCGGAATGCCGCTGCTCTGCGCGGGGCTGTTCAAGAATTCCGGCCGGAATTGATTGTGCACCTGGCGGCCAGAACCGACTTGGAAGGCAACAGCCTGGCGGATTATGACGCCAATACAATCGGCGTACAGAATGTGATTGACGTTATTCAGTCAGTGGATGCGGCGACTCGGGCGGTTTTTGCGTCTAGCCGCTACGTGCATCGAACGGAGGTTTGCCCGCTCCGAGACGATGAATATTCCCCCTTCACTTTCTACGGCGAAAGCAAAGTGAGGACGGAACAGATTGTTCGCACAAGCGAATTGCATATTCCGTGGGTGATAGTTCGACCAACTTCGATCTGGGGACCATGGTTCAGAATCCCTTATCGGATGTTTTTTGATACCGTGCGGAAGGGGCTTTATGTACATCCGAAGGGCAGGCGGATCAGTAAATCTTATGGATATGTCGGTAATGTTGTTTATCAGATACGTCAGTTTCTGAGCGTGGACTCCAGGCGAGTCGATAAGCGAACCTTCTATGTTTCAGACGACAAAAGCATGGATCTTTTGGAGTTCGCTAACTTAATTCAAGAAGCCTTCGGAGCGCGGCCTGTCCGGCAAGTTCCAATGTTTCTGCTGCGGGCCTTAGCCCATGCCGGAGATGTGCTCAAAGGAATAGGTGTCTCGAACCCTCCGATTACATCTTTCCGTCTGAATAATTTGGTCACACCGATGAACTACGATATGTCGGCAACATGTGATGCGGTAGGTCCCGCACCCTACACTCTGAGGCAGGGTGTTCGTGCTACCGTAGATTGGATCCTACAACACGGTTGAATTGAAGCATTCATGAAGCACAAACTTACCGTGGACTGCCTGCAATTCGCTTGAAGAGATCGCTTCTTGTTGAGCTCATTCAGAATCAAGTTAGAATGAGGAACGGTTTGACTGATTTTGGGAGGACAAGAGTCGTTTGAGCGCGACGGTACGATTCCAGAGGATTCTGGGCATTCGATTTGTTGTTGGGACAGCTCAGCAGGTGATTGACCTCGTGTCCGAGAGCGGCGGCCTTGTCGTTGTTCCTTCAGGCCCCGGTCTGCGGAATCTCGCTACGGATTCCGTCTATCGCGAGGCGCTGCTGGGCGCAGATCTTGCCATCGCCGACAGCGGATTGATGGTGCTCTTGTGGAATATCTTGTACCGTCCAAAGATCTCCAAACTTTCCGGACTAAAGTATTTGCGAACACTGCTGCTGCAGAGCGATTTCCGGCTGCCCGGCAGCACTTTGTGGGTCCTGCCGAATCAAGATAACGCAGAGCGAACCGTTCGCTGGCTTCGGGAACAGGGAAGCGGGGTGAGCTACGCGGACGTTTATGTCGCTCCCCTCTACAATGGCTGCATTCAAGATCCTGCCCTGCTCCAACTCATCGAGCGCAGGCGTCCGGGGCACGTGGTTCTTGGAATCGGCGGCGGAGTTCAGGAGCCGCTTGGCTTCTATCTTAAACAGAGACTAAGTTATCTCCCCAGGATCCACTGCATTGGCGCGGCGATTGGCTTTCTTACCGGAGACCAAGTCAGGATTCCTGCTTGGGCAGATCATATAGGTCTTGGCTGGCTGTTACGCTGCGTTTCTAACCCAACGCGGTTCGTACCACGGTACTGGAGGGCAAGGCATCTGGTGCCTCTAATCTTCCGCTACAGCGATCGATTACCTATCATTGGTCCTTAGGAACTGCTGTTTTGAGGCTACCCAGGCTCGATAAATCTTCAATTCTCCTCAAACTAGACGTAGTCCGCATGGATGCTCAAGTGAACATGGAAAAAGCTGTAAGTGGGTATCGCACCTAATCGGGATTTCAAATTGCCAGGCCACAGCCCCTAAACTGCATGCAAACCTTGCACGTAATCACTACTCTTTCTCCAGCGGATGGTGGTCCGCCGGAGGCTGTGCGCCAGCTTGCAAAAGTTTCTCTCGAGGGAGGTGCCAGGATCGAGGTGGTTTGCCTAGACGACCCGGCAGAGCCCTTTCTGAGCGGTATTCCTTGTCCAGTGCATGCCCTTGGTCAACCCTATCTAGGAAGGTACGGATTCTCACCGAGGTTGTGGCGCTGGCTCCGCAAAAATGCGGGCCGATTCGATGGCATTGTCATGCACGGCCTATGGACATTCCCCAGTGTGGCTCTTCGTCTCGTGGCGCGGCAAACCCGAAGACCTTATGGAATCTTTGTACATGGCCAGCTTGATCCATGGTTTTACCAGAAATATCCGCTCAAGCACATTAAGAAAATGCTCTACTGGCCCATTCAGTATCCGGTCCTCCGCGATGCACTGGCGGTCCTTTTCACCGCCGAATCCGAGAGTGAACTGGCAAAAACCAGTTTTCGGCCTAATGCATGGAACAGCGCTGTAGTTGGGCTTGGGATCACTGATCCCGACAAATGCAACGAACATCCTGACGGACAGATCTCAGCCTTCTACAGCAGATTTCCTGGGCTTCGTGGCCGACGCTATCTACTGTTTCTGGCACGCCTGCACGCGAAGAAGGGTTGCGATCTGCTCGTCGAAGCATTTGCAAGGGTGGCAGGATCTGTCTTCGATGTGGACCTCGTCATGGCCGGCCCCGATCAAGAGGGGATGCAGACAAAGCTTCAGCGCCTGGTCAAGCAATTTGGAATTGCCGACAGGGTACACTGGCCCGGCCTTATTGAAGGTGACACTAAATGGGGCGCGCTCCGGGCGTGCGATGCTTTTGTACTTTCATCCCACTCTGAAAACTTCGGTATCGCAGTAGTCGAATCTCTTGCCGCGGGGCGCCCGGTGCTCATCAGCAATCAGGTGAACATTTGGCCAGAGATCGAGACTGACAGCGCCGGCCTTGTCGAGGACGATACGCTGGAGGGCACCGAGCGTTTGCTGCGCCGATGGTTTGGTTTGCCTCTGACCGAGCGCGATGCCATGGCTGCACGCGCGCGCCTGAGTTTTGAACGGCGGTACACGATGAATCGAACTGCTTTGGCTATCGACCGGTTGTTTTCTTCCATAGCTCCCTCAGTTGGAAGGGACGATGATTCTGACCGGGTTCCAAATGGTGCCGGCGTTTCTATTCGTCGGTTCAAGAGCGGGGCCGGTAAGTTCAGTAAATCCGAGCGGCTCTAACGATTGGTGATACCTCGTTCTACGGAGGGAAGTATCGACGGTTGAAGTTCGGAGTTCGAGGATGAGGAACCTGGTTGGCCTAGCCAAGATTACCAATGGCGAGCTCCGCGAAGATCCGATATAGACAACCAGCGGCGCGCCTGACGGAAGCGCCGACGCGTTGGTAATCCTTTCATCGTCGATGACGAACTGCCTCCAAGTTATAGAACCAGTATGGTTTATCCTTTACACTTAGCACCCACTCAGGAGGCAAGAAACTGAGGGGCAATCAGGAAGCATTGGTCTGTGGCGCAGGCGACTTCATCGGTAGTTAACTGGTCAGGCGTTAACAACCTCAAGGCCGTTGGGTTCGCGGAGCGGATCTGGAGCAGGGGGAATACTGCTCGTTGGAGAAAAGCGATTTTGTGATTGCCAATTTACGCCTTGGCCAGAGCTGTGGCGCAATCCTCGACGAGGGAGTCACAGAGGTTTATTAGTTTGCCACGGGCATAAGCGGGGCCAGCGGTACCTTCACCGCAAGAATGACGCGCAAATCATACTTCATTGAAAGTAAACCAGACTTACTTTCCCGTATTTGGTGCTAATAAGCGTCTGGACAAATCTGATTTCACCGCGCTCGAATAGAGCGCTGCGTGTTCGTAGTCGTCTTTGGACCTAGGATCGGAGGATCCCACCAATTATGAGAAAAGCGCTAATCACCGGGTGCACTGGCCAAGATGGTTCTTACCTGACTGAGTTTCTTCTCGCGAAGGGATATGAAGTCCATGGTCTCAAGCGGCGTGCATCAAGTTTCAATACCGAGCGAGTCGACCATATATTCGAGGACCTTCACGAATCTGAGAACCGCTTCTTCCTGCATTATGCCGACTTGACCGATGGTAGCTCGCTTTCCGCGCTTCTACACGAGCTTGAGCCAGACGAGGTCTACAACCTGGCCGCACAGAGCCATGTGAAAGTGAGCTTCGAGATTCCTGAGTTTACGGCGGATGTTGTGGGAAGCGGAACACTTCGGTTGCTCGAAGCCATGCGACTTACTGGCGTGAAATGTCGGTTTTATCAGGCTTCATCGAGTGAGATGTTTGGGAGCGCGCCGCCTCCTCAAAGCGAGACCACGGCCTTTCACCCGCGCAGTCCTTATGCATGCGCCAAAGTGTTTGGGCACAACATTACTGTGAACTACCGCGAGAGCTATGGAATTCATGCGTCGAGCGGTATTCTCTTCAATCATGAATCTCCGCGTCGGGGCGAGACCTTCGTCACTCGCAAGATTACTCGTGCGGTGGCGCGCATAAAACATAATATTCAACAGAAACTCTTTCTCGGTAACCTGGAGGCGCGGCGCGACTGGGGATATGCCCCGGACTATGTTCGCGCCATGTGGCTGATGCTCCAGCAGGAAAAGCCTGATGACTTCGTGATTGGCACGGGAGAGGCACATTCAGTGCGTGAGTTCGTCGAACTTGCCTTCGCCACTGCCGACCTGGATTGGCAAAAGTATGTGGAGATCGATCCTCGCTACTTTCGGCCGGCCGAAGTCGACTTCCTCTGTGCGGACACATCGAAGGCGCAGAAAGCTCTGCACTGGGAACCGACCGTTACCTTCGCGGAGTTAGTTCGGATAATGGTTGACGCCGATATCAAAGAGCTGGCTACCCGTATCAAAGGCGGGGCCGAGGCTCTTCAGCTTACAGCCAACGCGGAAGGCAGACACTCATGATCGATTTGTCAAAGAAACGGATTCTGGTCACGGGAGGATCGGGTTTTCTCGGTCATCACCTGATCGCCAGGCTTGAGAAATCCGGCTGTCACAACATCATTGCTCCTCTGCACAGTGAATATGAGCTTACGAGCATAGAAGCTATTGAACGGATGTTTGAAAGGCATCGGCCGGAGATTCTCATTCACCTGGCGGCGGCTGTTGGTGGTATTGGTGCAAACCGTGACAACCCAGGCCGCTTCTTCTACGAGAACGCAATCATGGGCATTCAACTTATCGAAATGGCGCGACGCTACGCAACGGAGAAGACTGTGGTTCTGGGTACAATATGCGCTTATCCGAAGTTCACTCCGGTTCCATTTCGAGAAGACGAGCTATGGAACGGATATCCCGAGGAAACGAACGCTCCTTACGGGGTGGCCAAGAAAGCGTTGCTTGTGCAATGCCAGGCCTATCGGGAGCAGTATGGAACGAACGCAATCTTTCTTTTGCCTGTGAATCTTTACGGGCCGGGCGATAACTTTGATTTGCATTCATCTCATGTGATTCCTGCGCTGATTCGCAAATGCGTAGAGGCCGTAGGCGCGGGACGTCAGGAGATTGTTCTTTGGGGCGACGGCTCACCAACGCGCGAGTTTCTGTACGCGGAAGACGCGGCGGAAGGTATTGTGTTGGCGACCGAGAAGTACAATGGGTCCGATCCGGTAAATCTCGGCAGCGGAATGGAGATTTCGATTCACGATCTCGCAAATGCCATTGCGGAGATGACCGGCTTTGAGGGGCGGATTGTGTGGGATGCAAATCAGCCAAATGGTCAGCCACGCCGGCGTCTGGACGTTAGCCGGGCAGAAAGGGAATTCGGGTTCCGAGCCGCAACACCGTTTGAGATTGGCCTGCGCAAAACGATCGAGTGGTATCTCAGTTCTTTGAGAGCTTGATTTTGAAAGCCGGCGCTTGACGACATTATCCGCTCCAGATTTCCGGGAACAACCGCGCCCTTCGACAGCGCATCAAATTTTGCTGAATTGCCTGATACATACATGCGATTGTCAATATGCCGGGTTCTCTCCTGCATCGAGTGCATGTCATGAAAGAGAACTGGGGTAAGAACGTGAGCAGAAGATTAGTGATGACTTGGACCCGATATATGGTTGTGTTGGCTGTGCTCGTTGTAGTAACCACGGGCATTTCTTCCGGTGCAAAACCGGGTATGCCGGAAGGGGCAGGGCAGTCCGGCAGCACTTCGACTGTAGACGAATCCGATTGCCAGCCCGTGACGCGCGGTTCGCCTTACATTCCGGTTGACAGTTGGGTCTATCCGGCGGTGTTGCGGCTTTATGCGTTGGGATATGTCGATACGGTGTATCTGGGCCTGCGACCGTGGACACGAGTAAGTGTGAATCGCATGTTGGACGAGACCGAAGAACGCCTCGAGGATGAGGATCAGCGGGGGAGCAATACCGAAGCTGAGGGTTTGTACGACGCGCTTAAACGCGAGTTGCGCGATGACAGTTGGAACTCTTGCGAAGTTGATAAGGGCACAGTCCGCGCCGAGTCTGTCTATAGCGTGGCGCGCGCTATCAGCGGGACGCCTTTGGATGACAGCTATCATTTAGGCTCGACGATCGTAAACGACTATGGCCGGCCCTTCGCGAACGGCTTTAATAACTATTCGGGCGCCAGCGGTTACGCCTCGGCGAGGCGATTTGTCCTTTATGTCCGCGGCGAGTTTCAGGGTGCGCCCTCAACGGCCGGCTATTCGCCCGCACTGGTCAGCGAACTAGCAGCACTTGACGGCACTACCGATGCCTTTAGCCCAGATTGTTGGCTGAATGGAGCCCCGTGTGCCGCGCTCCCCGCGAATCAGCAGACGACGATGCCCGCAGGGCCAATTGCGACAGTTACGCATGGACGCATTTTGGAGGCCTATGCTTCCGCCCAGTACCTCAACCATGTCATCTCCTTCGGGAAACAGGATGACTGGGAGGGCCCAGGACAGGGCGGCGCAATGTCCTATTCCAACAACGCTGAGAACATCTACTCCTTTCGCATTAACCGCATCGAACCATTGAATGTGCCGTTGCTCTCGCGCATTACCGGCCCGTTCCGATATGAATTCCTGGTGGGGCCTTTGAAAGGGCACACGTATCCCATCGATCCCTGGCTCCACGTCGAGAAGGTGAGTTTTCGGCCAACGCAGAATTTAGAATTCGGCTTCGAGCGCACTGTGATCTGGGGAGGCAAGGATCACGAACCAATTACCATCAAGAGCTTCCTGAGAAGTTTCTTCAGCTTTTCTGCTCCAAATCCGCCTGTGAAAGACAGCCCTCAGGATCCAGGGGCCCGCTTTGGTGCCTTCGATTTTTCCTATCGGCTTCCCTTTGTCCGTAATTGGCTCATGTTGTACTGCGACTCAGAAGTACACGACGATGTCTCGCCCATTGACGCGCCTCGCCGCGCGTCCTGGCGGCCAGGTCTGTATTTATCTCATGTGCCGGGGATTCCGAAGTTGGACATTCGGGTCGAAAGTGTCTCCACGGATCCGCCGGTGTCAAGAAGCGTCGGCGGTCAATTCATGTACTACGAGGCAATCCAGCGCCAGGGTTATACCAACAACGGTCAGCTTTTCGGTGACTGGATTGGCCGCGAAGACAAGGGTGGCCAGGGCTGGATCACCTTCCACTTGAGCGGCAACGAGTGGATTCAGGTCAGTGTGCGCAATCAAAAGGCCGCTAAAGATTTTGTTGAGATCCCAGCTGTCCCGGCCACCTCAACCACGCCAGCAGTCCCGGCCGTTGAATACGGAACCACGCTGAACGATATTGACTTCCAGGCAGTCAAACGTGTGGGCAGGGACCTTGAGGTCAAAGGGAACTTCGTGTACGAGCACTGGAAAGCCCCAATCTATCTTCCCGGCCAACAGACCGTGACCACTACAACGATTCAACTTACGTGGTATCCGGGGCGGAAAGTAAGCTTTTAACGCTTCTGTGATCAAACCCTTGCCGTAAAATATGTAGTTAAGGGATTAACAATCGTGTTTTCGGAATACATATCCTATCCTAGAGCTAGAAGAGAAAATGAGAATTCCAGATGACGGGCCCGAGGTACGTAAGCCGGCTCGAAGAATCCTCCCAGAATAACTGCAGCGTTGCTGGGTTTCTGCCTTGCGAATCCTAAAATGCGATGAATAGCTCTCGGCGTCTCCCCTAAAAGGGGGATTCTCGCGGAGAGAGTGTGCATCAATTCTTAAGGAGAGACTATGCGTTTGAAGCCCATTTATAAACTCATATTCACGACACTGCTTGTGACCGTGGTATTGCCCCTTCATTCTCAGGTCTCCCCGGCTGCCAACCAGGGCGGGATTCCAATCGTCGTCGGCGCGGGATTCTCTGATTACAGTATCGATTGGGGACCCGGCCAAAGAATGGAAGGTATCTCAGCGTGGGTCGACTGGTTCCCCAGTCGGTTACCGGCAGCTATAAGCGGCTTGGGCCTCGAGGCGGAAGGACGTGACATCGACTTTGGACGGCCTGCGGGAATACCCAGAATGCGCCAGGATACGGGATTGGGCGGGGTGATCTATTCCTGGAATCACTATCGCAACTTCCGCCCTTACCTAAAATATCTAGCAGGCGTCGGCAGTATCGATTTTCCTCCGATTGGAGCGTACTCCCATGATACCTTTTCCGCCTATTCACCCGGAGGCGGTATTGAGTATCGCGCCGGGAAACACATCTGGATACGCGGCGACTACGAGTACCAGTACTGGCAGCACGTATTCGGGCCCCATGACCTCACTCCCGCTGGTTTTACCGTTGGCGCATCTTACGACTTCAGACCCTGGGCGTCTCAGCAAAGGTAGGCTGCTGGTTTGAATCTCGTGGATCTAATCCATTCTGACGCGCGTTGCTCGGTGGCCCATAGAATATGTCCACAGTTACGGCGCGAGCTACTGCCTGATAGGTTACTCGAGGCAAGGATTCCGGTAAGGTCAGAAACATTAGATTGGCGCGTACCTTTAGTCTGAACGAAAGGTCTGTCGGTTTAAATCCTGGTGCATGATTTGACGCAAGTCGCCTCGCCTTCTGTATGCCTGAAATCAGATCTGACAGCCACGGTTGTCGTTTGTACCCGGAATCGTCCGGCTTTGTTACGGAAATGCCTTGAAGGCATCGCCCAGCTGGAGCGCACCCCAGATGAGGTGATCGTGGTCGATAACACTTCAGGAGACAAAGAAACAAACGCGATAGCCCGGGAATTTGCGGCAGTCTATAGATTTGAACCGATTCAAGGCTTGAGCCGGGCACGTAACCGAGGAATGTCCGAGAGCAACTCAGAGATCGTTGTGTATTTGGACGATGACGCCGTGCCCGATGAGCACTGGCTTGGAAACATACTCGAGCCATTCAAAGATCCGAAAGTTGCGGCAGTGGCGGGCAGGATACTCACTCCGGAGCCTTCGGCTGAAAACGATACCATTCAAGTGGTACGTTACTTGAGCAACAAAGATCCAAAGTGGTTTGAAGTCGTCACTTTTGGCGGCTTTTGTCTAGGCAGTAATATGGCAATTCGCAGGAGTGTATGTGCCCGCAAAAAAGTTTTCGATGAGAGGCTGGGCAAGGGAGCACCATTTCAGATTGCAGAAGAGCACTACGCTCTCGCATACCTTGTGTCGCATGGATACACCGCCGTATATCTTCCTGATGCGATCGTTTTCCATCCCCCGCTCCGGTTCGGCGAAGTCAAGCAGGAGGCACGCAACAGGATTGCATATTGGATGGTGCTGTTTTTTGAGTTTCCCCGTCTCCGCCTGGAACTATTGCGAGCTCTTTTTCGCCGCATGCGGCGAAAACCGCTAACTCAGCCGCGAGATGCATCAGGCAGCGGTAAGATCATTACAAGTGGGTGGCGTGTTTTGCTGGGGGCCAGTCTCAGCGCAGTCCCGCTCTACTTTCGCACCAGGAACCCGAAGAACAGATAGCGAGTCAACGCGCAGCGCGGGCATTCAGCTCAACACCCCAATTTGCACCTTGAGCCGCCGCGTTCTTCTTGCTGAAGATCATTGCCGATTCGCCGACGAGTTTCCCGGGTGGATTTAAGGACCGTCAATCAAACCCGGGAGAGGCATGATCGCCAAAACCTCCAGCGGGGATTGGCACCGAAATCCAGATTGTCTGATTGCTATGCTCCCGTCTGGCTGGCTGGGTAGGAATTGGGGTCAAGTCAAAACTTAGTGGGAGGCAACGTGCGCGCAACGAAGCGGGACCTCTCATCTATCGTAAAGCAAAACAGCATTTATCAACGGCTGCGGATCTCACCTATCTACGATCTTTACCTGGCATTGACGAAAAGACGAGTTATCAAGGCCAGAGGCCGAGAGCTTGATTTCTATCGCATGACGCTGGATGGATTCGAGCCTGGTGGTTTGATCTTTGACATTGGCGCCAATGTGGGTGATAAGGTCGATGTCTTCCTGAAGATGGGGGCGCGAGTGGTCGCGGTCGATCCCGATGAAGGCAATCAGGCAATCCTCCGGGATCGGTTCCATCGATATAGGATGACGCCCAGGCCAGTAACTATCGTTGGCAAGGCTGTAGGTGCAAAGGCAGGCAATGAGCAAATGTGGGTATACGGGCCGGGATCGCTATTTAATTCTCTCAGCGAGAAGTCTCCTGGGATATTAGATGGAACTAAGAAGCGGTCTGGGCACTTGTTGGATGCCTACCAATTCAAGGAGAAGAGAATCGTTGCTACGACCACACTGGATCAATTGATTGAAACTTATGGTCTCCCTGCCTTTATCAAAATAGACGTAGTGGGCTACGAGCTGGAGGTGCTGCAAGGGTTGCACTGTCCCGTGCCTTGCCTTTCCTTCGAAATCGAAGTTAAGGAGTTGAGGAAAGAACTAATCCAGTGCATTGAGATACTGGGCGGACTGTCTTCTCGTGGACGGTTCAACTATACCTGCGATCGCAGGAATGGACTTGCTCTGGACCAGTGGCTGGACTTTGGGCCATTCTGGCGGCTTATCGATGGAATTGATGGCTGTAGCGAAGGATGTCTAGAAGTCTTCTGGAAGACGCTCAAAGGATGAACGTCTGAAGCCCTAGCTCGTCCGTTCTTGTCGGCGCTGTTGGCTGGCAAAGATTGCAGGGATCAAAAGACCTTTGCGCCGTCCCCCTCTTTAGCGGCCGGGCAGCCGCTGTCCCCGTTTGGATCCATCGCTTGCAGATAGCGGTTCGCAGCTGCTTTCGATGGCAGGCTTGTTAAAGAGGCGTGGGGCACGTTGTAGACGAAAAGGCGGTCACCGTAAGGATAATGCCCGAACGGCTCTCCGAAGAACGTGCTGTCTGCCGCATCATCGTTAAAGTGCAGATTCGGCGAGATGACATCGGCGTTCAGCGATTTGTCATTCAGGCTTAGTTCGAGCGCTCCTGTGATGTCGTATCCAACTTCAAAGACCACGGCTGGCCCGGAATACCTGCAAACTCCATCGAGCAAAAGAACACTGTTAGCCGGCAACGATCGGACGTTGGTCTTAATTGACGCGAGAATCGCCGATTGTTGCGCTGCGGCATTATCCCAGTAGTGCCCGACGCCGCACATCACCAGGCAGTTCGCGGCGCAGACGAACCCCATTGCGACGCTAAACACGCGACGGCGCTGCAACGGACTTGCCACGAAAGAGCAAATTAAGCCGGCAATCGCGACGGGCACGCAAGCAGCTCCGAGCGCCGACGCCATGGTGACGCGATTGGCCACACCTGCCGAGGAGAAGTTTTCATCGATTACCGGCAGAAATATCCCGTACCCCAAGGCAAAGATGACGAAGCTGATGAGAATGAGCCACAGGCAAGTGCGAGGGCGCGGGATCTGCGATGGCGTCATGTAGCGCCACAGGTATGCGGCCACTAGAACGAATATGATTCCTGAGGCGATTGCCGCTGAAAGGCTCAATGCGGATTGCCGATAGAGATCGGCGAGCACCACAGGAACGTGCAAGCCATAAGTCCAAAAATTGAATAGAACTGACTGGCCAAGAGCATGCCAAATCAGTTTCCAGAAATGGCCGAAGAAGTGTCCGTGATATACGATTCGCGTTTGCTCGTGGACTTTTAGGGCAAACAAAATCAGGAGCGCGACCGCCATGCCTGCAACACTGGCCAGTCTCACAGGGAAGCGCCGAGCTTCAGCCCGATCCCTTTGGTACATCATCCAACCGAGCAGCACGACCGAGGCAGCGATGAGCCCAAAAGCTATTTCATAGGAAAGAACACTGAGGGCCATTGCTAATGCTGCGCATAGAGCCCACGCAGGCCAGCGTTTCTCACCTACATGTGTGGCCCGCAGCATGGCATAGACTCCCGCTAGCGCAAACGTGACGGAAAGTACTGCGACGTGCGATGCGATCCATATGTTGTCACTTGAGTAGTGCGGTAACAACCCAAACACTGAGGCAATTGAGAATGCCAGCCAGCGCCCGACTTGCAATTCGTTAATTGCAAGATAGGTAAAAACAGCGGCAACTCCGACCGATAGGGTAATCAGGATGTGATAGGGCAGAGGATGTAAGTGGAAGCCATTATAAGTTAGCGCAAGAAAAGCGATCTGTACTGGACGCAGGCGCCACGTCGTTCCCGGCATCAACATTTCCCGAATCACCGCGCCGGTTCCGTGATTCCAAAAGTCGGCAAGCGTGATCCAGTCGTCGCTATAAAATCCAAGCCCCGCCAAATAGGGCAACGCAGCGACCCATACGGCGACGAGAATAACAAGGCAATCCGTTAGCCGAGGTTGATTCCTTCGCTCCCGTGATACGTGCGCTCTCGCGACTTCCAATGGAGGACTCAATGGGATATGCCACCTTGAAATACAAGTTCAACGTCAGTCTACACCGCACTTCCCATCTGAATTCTTATACCTTAATACTCTTCATTCAGAGTGCGTTCGAGGTACATGGTTGAGTTGCCGACCAGTCTTCAACACGTATCGAAACTCGCTCGCAAAAATCTGGTATCATCAATTGGTACTTCCCCGGGGGTTCCATGAGGCTTCTTGATCGAATACTTACAGCATATCGGAAGCATGGAAAGCCACATCTGCCTCCATTTGTCCAAAAGCAGTTCTCCAGGGCCTTGGACCCCGCTCTCAGGCTGCGAGGCGCTTACGATTTTTGGCGCGTGAGGCCCGGAGTAACCCGTTTGCTTGGTCCCCAGTTTCACCGTAATCGCCGCAAGGTTGGGATTCTGTTGACCTATGAGTGTAACCTTCGCTGCACCAATTGCGACCAATCGTCCGCGCAGGCTCCGGGAGACAGTCAGATGACTGTCGAACAGATTCGACGTTACGTGGATGAGTGGGTCGCTGTCCGCTACCGCTGGGACCTGATGGAAATCGCCGGCGGGGAACCAACTCTGCATAAAGATTTCCTGGAGATTTTGGATATCCTACGTGATTATCGCAACCGCTATTCGCCGGGCACCAGGATTAAGGTTCTGACCAATGGGACCGGTAACAAAGTACTGGATGTGGTCTCCAGGATTCCCGCCGATATTGAGGTGGAGAACAGCAGCAAAGGCGGAAAGCGGCAGGTAGAACTCAAACACTCCACATTTAATCTCATGCCAGAGGAAATTGACGAGTACCGCAACGTCGACTACCGAAATGCCTGCGAGTGGACAGAAAGATGTGGAACGGGCCTGGGGCCTAGCGGTTATTACCACTGTCCAGTAGCAGTTGGCATGGATCGCATCTTCGAGTGGAATATCGGTAGAGAGTCGCTTCCCTCTGAAGATGATTCAATGGAAGACCTGGCCGAGCGTTTTTGCGGGAAGTGCGGCTGGTTTTTGAAGCAGCTAGAATACAAAAAACCTCTTGAAAAGCAGCATACGTCGGCGGCGTGGAAACAAGCCTACTCTGATTTTCGCAATCGACAGGAAGCCAGACTAGTTATTCTGAACAGCGGTGCTCCGAGCACAACGCAGGCTGTTTCTACAGGACCCGGCGCAGCAGTATCTGACTAACCCATGTGCTAAAGAGCAAGCACCGGGCCTATCGTAGACATTTCACGGAATTCGGCCTTCAGGATAAGGGAACCAAGAGCCTGGAGTTAGCACGCCCGAGCCCGGTGTCATCGGATTCTCGTCCTTGGCCCCGTTTATATTAGTTATCGAGTGGATTATTGCGTCTCATATTGGCATTTCGCCACTTGTTTCTTGCTCATATGAACATGTCTGCTACGCACAACATCCCATCCGCAGGTCCTTCTAAGATCACTATCCGCGCAGCGGATACCGCATGGAGCCTGCATTGGGACGAACTGTGGCAGCATCGCGAGCTACTTTATTTTCTTACTTGGCGCGACATCACGGTCCGCTACAAGCAAACGGTGCTAGGAGTCGCATGGGTTATTCTGCAGCCACTGGCTATTGCGCTTGCGTTGGCTGCGTTCCTCGGTCATGTTGTTCATGTGCCTTCTGAGGGCCTTCCGTACCCGGTATTTGCCTATGCGGGCATGGTGCTCTGGCAGTTTTTCGCGCAGGCTTTGACCGATTCCAGCAATAGCATCGTGAGCAACGAGCGCCTGATCTCCAAGGTCTACTTCCCACGACTCTTCGTACCTCTTTCTGCAGTGCTGGCGAGCCTGCTGGATTTTGTCATTAGCCTCCTGGTGCTGGTTTTATTCCTCGCATATTTTCGCATCGTACCGTCACCCATGGCTGCCATTCTTCCGATCTTGATGCTGCCGGCGGTCTTGTCGTCACTGGGCGCGGGCATGTGGCTCGCCGCGCTCAACGTGAAGTTCCGCGACGTCCGTTACACGGTGAACTTTATTGTGCAGTTCTGGTTTCTGGCCACGCCCATCGCGTACCCGACGAGCGCGGTAACGGCGCGCTGGCGGATGCTGTATGAGTTGAATCCAATGGTAGGGCCAGTGGACGGGTTTCGCTGGGCGCTGCGCGGCGTGGGAACATTTCCCGCGCAGTCTTTCATACTTAGCATCCTGACGGCCACGGCACTGTTCATCACCGGTCTTTATTACTTCCGCCGAACCGAGGATACCTTTGCCGACTTCATCTGACTTTGGCAATGCCCTCGCAATTCGCTGCGAAGGGATCGGCAAGTGCTATCGGATTGGGCTGCGCCCGCGCTATCGCACTCTCCGCGACACCATCACTGAGATAGGGTCCGCGCCGTTTCGCCGACTCTTATCTCGCCAACCCACGCCCGAAAGCGAGGAACGGGATCTGTGGGCGTTGCGTGATCTGTCGCTGGAGGTGCGGCACGGCGAAGTGCTGGGAGTCATCGGGCGAAACGGATCCGGCAAATCAACTCTATTGAAAATCCTGTCGCGGATTACAAAACCAACTGAAGGCCAGGCAGAGATTCGAGGCCGCCTCGGCAGCCTGCTCGAGGTTGGAGCCGGTTTCCATGCGGAACTTACGGGAAGAGAGAACATATTCTTCAATGGAGCGATTCTAGGCATGAAGCGCCGGGAGATCGAGCGCAAATTTGACGAGATTGTGGAATTTGCGGAATGCGGCCGACTTTTAGATACCCCGGTGAAACACTACTCCAGCGGAATGTACGTTCGCCTGGCCTTTGCGGTTGCAGCGCATTTGGAGACGGAGATTCTGCTGGTGGATGAAGTCCTTGCGGTCGGCGACGCTGCCTTTCAGAAGAAGTGCCTGGGAAAAATTGGAGATGCAGCAGGCGAGGGCCGGACGGTACTGTTTGTCAGTCATAATATGCTGGCAGTCGATAGCCTCTGCACAAGGGCCATTTGTCTTCACGAAGGCAGAATCGTACTTGAGGGCCCGCCCGATTCAGTTACATCCCGTTATCTGCAGAAGTGGCTGCCAGCCTTCAAGGAAGTATTCTATGGCGATATCGATACTGCGCCGGGCAACGAAATGGTTCGCCTTCACGGAGCGCGTGTGCGCCCGTTGATTGGGACTTCCGCAGACGAACTCACTGTTCGAACTCCTTTCGTTGTGGAATTCGAATATTGGAAGCTAACGGCGAACGCCAGCATGGATTTGTCGGTTGAAATGTACAACGAGCATGGTGTCATTGTGTTCACGACCGCTAAGTGCGGAGAGACAACAGATCCAGCAGGGCTCATGCGGAGCTCATTTATCGTTCCTGGCGATTTGATGAACAACGGTACTTACCGAGTTCGCCTACTTATATTTCTGAATGGCTTTGGCGGTTCCGAGGAAGTGGATTGGGAGGATCTTCTGGCTTTCGAGATTCATGATGCCGCCAGTGAAATACGCGGCGATTACCACGGCGCCTGGGCCGGCGCGGTGAGGCCGAATCTGGAATGGAAAACAGAATTGCTTGAGCCGCTCCCGACGTCCGTCGCTGGAGCGCGAGGTGCCGGATAGCGCTTGCCGCCTGCGACAAAGGCGTTCGTCCGCTGTGCGATCGATTTAGCCCCACTGCCTAGAACCGGTCTTATAAGCGATCCTTGTCAAATTGCTGGAGAAGACCGCTTGTTGACTGAAGAGGCGGACTTGCAAGCGAAACTGAAAGCTTACTTACCGGCACTTTTTTGCGCGCTAACGCCGGTTATCTGCTATCTGATCGTCCGCCCCTACGCAGAGATCGGCATCGATGACGATTGGTCCTATATCAAGACGGCTCAGGTGCTCGCACAAACCGGTCACATCGTCTACAACGGCTGGGCAACTGCGATGCTTGGGTGGCAGCTATACTTCGGTGCGCTTTTTATCAAGCTCTTCGGATTCTCCTTCACTGCAGTCCGATTGAGCACATTGATCGAGGCGGTGGCCACGGCGTTTCTGCTCGAGCGCACCCTGGTGCGGGCTGGCATCAACGAGTGGAATTCCGTGCTGGCGACATTGGCATTTGTTCTGTCGCCGCTTTATCTTCCGCTCGCCGTTACCTTCATGACGGATGTATCGGGCGTCCTGTGCATCGTGCTTTGCCTCTACATGTGTTTGCGGGCTCTTGAGGCCAAGAGCCGGCGATCTGCAATATTGTGGATCTGCCTGGCGGCGCTGGTGAACGCAGTAGGAGGGACGGCCCGGCAAATCGTATGGCTGGGCGTGCTGGTCATGGTTCCGTCGACGCTGTGGCTGCTGCGGCGGGACCGGCACGTGCTGCTGACGGGGAGCGTGGCCTGCATTGCCGGTATAGGATTTGTCTTCGCGGCGATGCACTGGTTTGCGCGACAACCTTATTCCGATCCTTCTTCGCTCATTCCGGACAAAATCGATTGGAAGGGGATCGTATCCATGTCAATGCACGGGTGCGGACAGCTATCAAGATCGATGCTTCCCGTGCTTCTCATGTTCATCGGATGTCTGCCAAAACGGACTCGCAGGATCGCCTCCGTGGCCGCAATAACTTCATTCTGTTTCGTTCTGCTTGAAATCCCGACTTCTATCGCGGACAGGTTGCCTCATTTTCTCGCCCAGTTCCTCGTTCACCCCATCCTGTTTCATGCAGAATTGCATTCATCCGCGGTTCGAGATGCCAGCTTGGACATCGCACGCGACGGACTTCGGTTGTTGAGTGCGACCGCGACGGTGATTGGCTTCCTCAGTCTTCTGTTCTGCTTACTTGGGTTCGCCCGGGACCATTCGGTTCCTCACCAAAAGAATCGCGCCATCTCATGGAGACAGCTGGGCATCGTACTCAGCCCTTTCAGCGTCGCCTATGTGATCTTGCTTGCAGTCTTCGCTGCCGGGAATTTTTTCATTGTCCGATACGTCTTACCATTGCTGGCAATATGCCTGCTCGTTACGACACGGTATTACCAGGAGAGAGTGAAAGCTAATCTGCCTATGGCCTGCGTTGCGCTGATTGTTCTCGCCGGCTCGTTGGCTGTCGCGGCTACTCACGACGAATTCGCGCTGCGGCGCGGCTCTGTGGCTGCGATTGACGAACTTAGATCAAGCGAGGTGCCAGCCACTTCCATCTGGGGGCCTTGGGAATATGATGGCTGGACCGAAGTCGAAAAAATCGGGTATGTCAATGACCGCAGAATCCGTACCCCTCAAGGTCTCTATACGCCACCCCCTGAACTTACGATTCCTCCCCACTGCGACGACAAACAGCGAGGTGTTCCATTTTGGTTTTCGGAATGGACCCCGGCGATCAAACCTATCTATATGATCTCGAATGATCCAACGGAGTGCGGCGGACCGGCAGGATTTTCTCCGGTCACCTATCACACTTGGCTTCCTCCGCTTAACCGCTCAATCTACATCGTCAAGTTGCCTGCCCAATTAAGTCAATGAACGAGCACGCCATTTCTCGCAGGATTTAAATCCAGGGATTAAGCTGCGCGTCAGTCGGCGATGAGTTTGCGGGAATCGTCTGTGAAGGGGAGAGGCGGAATTGCAAGCGAACCTGAAAACTTACTTACCGGCCCTTCTTTGCGCGGGGACGCCGGTTATCTGCTTCCTGATCGTCCGTCCCTATGCAGAGATCGGTGTCGATGACGAGTGGTCCTATATCAAGAGCGCCCAAGTGCTCGCACAAACCGGCCACATTGTTTACAACGGCTTTGCAACGACGATGCTGGGCTGGCAACTTTACTTTGGCGCATTGTTCATCAAACTGTTCGGCTTCTCCTTTGCGGCCGTCCGATTAAGTGCATTGATCGAGGCGGTGGCCACGGCGTTTCTTCTCGAGCGCACGCTGGTGCGGGCCGGCATCAACGAGTGGAATGCAACGCTCGCGACCCTGACCTTTGTTCTGTCGCCAGTCTATCTTCCGCTCACCGTCACCTTCATGACGGATGTATCGGGTGTCCTCTGCATTGTGCTTTGCCTCTACATGTGTTTGCGCGCACTTGAGGCCGAGAGCCGGCGATCTGCCATATTGTGGATCTGCCTGGCGGTGCTGGTGAACGCAGTAGGAGGGACGGCCCGGCAAATCGTATGGCTGGGCGTGCTGGTCATGGTTCCGTCGACGCTGTGGCTGCTGCGGCGGGACCGGCGCGTGCTGGTGACGGGGAGCCTGGCCTGCATTGCCGGTATAGGATTTGTCTTCGCGGCGATGCACTGGTTTGCGCGACAACCCTTTTCCATCCCCGAATCGCTGGTTCCCAGCAACATAAGTTTGCAATCCGTGAACAATGTCGGGCACGTGGTGTCAGGCTATTGTCGATCATTCGTGGGGTGGCTCATTCCAGTCCTGCTCATGTTCGTCGGCGCTCTCTGGAACCGGAGTCGCCGGATGGTCGCCGTCATCGCAGCTGCTTCACTTTGTTACGGACTTCTGATCGTTGCGCACCAGAACGAGAAATCGGCTGCGGCTTATGGCGCGGCCCTGGACATTGCGAGTGTTGGGTTTTACTTGTTGCAGGCGGGGGCAACAGCGATGGGCTTTCTCAGCTTTGTGTTCTGCTTTCCTGGGCGTGCGCAGGGTCGTCCGATCCTGGCCCCGCATCAGGAAGACTCCTCCTTCTCGTGGCAGGAACTTTGCATCCTACTTGGCCCCTTCACATGCGCTTACATGGCGTTGCTTATGCCCCGGACTATTCAAGGCCTTTACTTTGAGCGATACCTCCTGCCGTTGCTTACGATTGGGTTGCTGGTTTTGACAAGGTTGTACCAAGAGAGGGTGAGAGCGAATCTGCCGGTAGCCTGCGCCGTCCTGATTGTTCTCGTCGGCGCGTTCAGTTGCCCGGCCATTCACGACGCCTTTGCGCTGCGGCGCGGCTATGAGGCTGCAATTGATGAGCTTCGGTCTAGCGGTGTGCCTACCACCGCCATCTTAGGGCCATGGGAATTCGACGGTTGGACCGAAGTCGAGAAAGTTGGGTATGTCAATGACCCCGGAATCCGCATACCTGAAGGCGCTTATGTTCCCGCGCCGGCACGCGATATCCCTCCGGGTTGTGACCCGTTCGGATATATGGCCTGGACCCCTGCGATCAAGCCTGTCTACATTGTCTCGAAGGATCCAATCAGATGTGGCGGACCGGCAGGGTTTCCGCCTGTCACCTATCGCACATGGCTTGCCCCGCACAACCGCTCGATCTACGTTGTCAAATTGCCTGTATCCTTTAATGATTGAACTGCAAACCGCATTACGGATTGCGTGCTTCAGCATCTCCGTCGAAACCGCCATCGTTGATTAGATCGCATTACGCGGGCAAGTCTACAGCATGTCTATTGGGTTACCCACACAGCGAATTCACGATTTTGGTATCGTTCTACCGTATTCAATGGAGGGGTCCAGTTGTTACTCCGTTCATTGACATAGAGAATATGCATTCGCTGCCATTCCGGCAAAGTACGGCCTGAGAGAAACTCCTGTTGTACTTCAGTCTTCCTTTCCTGAAATTCGGGAGTATTGGCCCAATGGCCTTCCCAACTGCGAACCGAAGTATAAGTACTGATAAGGTAGCCCACCGTTTCATCCTGGCAAACTACCATGTCAGGCGGCTTTGCATTTCGATCAAGCCAGTCCAGAACCGCTTTCTGATCATAAGTGAGACTAATCGCTTGTGATGGCGATTCCCGTACTTGAAATACAAACCTTCCATACCAGAGTAGATTATCGAGCAACACAAATGTTAGGAGAACACCGATAGTGGCATAGCGCAGTTGCCAGCGACGAATCGAAAGAAGGCAGTCAATTATTAAAAGAAGAACGGGATACCCCAGAAAGAACAATGCTGCCCAGTCGTAGCCGTGCGCAAAATGTACAGGCTGAATAGGCCGAACAATCAAATTGTGCTGTGTTAATGCGAACACGACCAGGAACCAAACGATAAAAAGGCGCACACGATCGTCCTTCACGGCTTGCGCAAGGCCCGGTGGCCGGATGAGCCGGGCCGCAGCGAGAGTTCCTACGATCAGCAAGGCAGGCACATAGGTGGAAGGACTGTAAAGCCAGGGTAACTCCCATTGGCTGCGCAATGCGCGGTGGTCGGGAAATCGATTCAGGAACCACACGTAGTAGGTTAGATGGAAGGCCAGAATTGCGATGCTGCCAGCAAGGAACGATGGTGGCACGGTCCCGGACCTTAGCATCAATTCCAAGGCCGAATATGCAACAAGAATTAGGGCCAGGCTCAACCCCGAAAAGGGATGACTGCATGATAGCAGCGCTGCGAGCACAATTGACGCAGCGAATTTTCGACGCATTAGGCAAAGCAGAGAGAGAAGAAAGACTCCATGATAATAGGCCTCGGTCGGATAGGATAGATTTCTTCCGAAATTGAACATCCACGATCCGTCAAAGATATCGAACTTCAGCATCGACCCCAATAGACGCTGGTGCTGAAGCAAGCCGTATCCTAAGCCTGCGAGACACAGTACCCCTCCGCCCCAGAAGAAGCACACGAGCCCGATAAGACCGGCCTGCGTTTGCAAACCAACTACTTCTTCATAAAAACTTACTGCTACATATGCGGCAAAAATCAAAGCTGCCAATCCGAACAGATTAAGGGCAAGACCAGGATCTAAACCGGAATGTTGCAGACAACCGAGCAGCAGGGTTTGGGGTTGGAAGTAGATAGCAGGCGTGCCATAAGAAGCATAAGGATTGCCATATGTGAGCTGAAAGCCCTGGTCGAAATGTTCCCGTGCATTCGCCATGTAATAGGGCATGTCGGAAGAGATAAAGCCAGTGGGAACTCTGCCATGAAAATACACAAGATATGCGCGGATTACAGGGATCAGCGCAGGCAGCGCGAGCACAGGCGCTACCCACCAAGGCAATTTCTGAGGATTGCGCTGCCCGCAAGTTGGAGAGACGTCAGACATATTCTTTGCTCCCGCCAGGCTAGGCATTGCTAGCGATGCCGCCTGCTCGGAGCCAGATTCCGATAACCGATTTTCCAGCTAAACCAAAGAAGCATGGGTCGAGGACGCGCGAGACTGGGACCACGCATCGGTCCCAAAAAGCGAGTTGAGCCTTGGTGGGCATCGATTGGCTCAGCAAGAGCCGATTCGCGGCAGAGAGCAGAAAACCGGCGGAATCGAGATACCACAGTTTCTCAATCCGCAAGCTGGCTGGGGAAATGTTTCGGAGCATGGTGCGGTTATATCTCCGAAAATGTCCGATGGCGGCATCGAATGGTGTGAACAGACATGGATGGGCGGGAGCAAGTACGATCAGCCGGCCTCCATCCCTAAGAAGCATTGCCGCGCTCTCCAATTCTTCGCGGTCATGGTCGATGTGTTCCAGAACGTCGATGTAGAGAATCGTGTCGAAGTCTTCCGCTCCGAAATTTTGTGCGGTGCCACACACAATTTCGTATCGACGCGAGCCCGCCGTCTGTCGCAGATTCCCAGCCATTCGGTCAACGAGCTGCGCATCGGGCTCCAGACAGACCCAGCGACGGTTCCCGCCGCCATCGAGGTAGGCCGTATTTGCACCGATTCCGGCCCCCACCTCCAGCACGTCGCCGCGAATGAAGGGTCGAATTCTGCTTGACCAGTACGACTTCCAATTGTGCACAGCCGCAAACAGATCCAACTCGGAGCCGACATATTTGAATTCATTCATGGGAATGGATGTCAACAACCTCTTCCACAAACAATAAATAATCCCGAAGAGGCACAAAACCGAGGTTAGCTCTGGCGGAAAGCATAAAAAATGTGAAGCTGCTCGCAATGGTGATGAACTGGATCATGATGATCACGAATGTGCCTGTTACATAGGTAGCCCAACCCGGTATGGCTTGGTTGGTGAAGAATCGAATGAGAATGGCCAGCACGATTCCCAGAGCGGCCAGCAGCGAGCCCGCGGCGCACCCAATAAGAAGGCGCACACCGACTATGTCTCCAAACACCGAGATCGCGCTGAGGCCGTGGGCAACCAAAGCCGTAAAGTTCATCGTGGAAGTTCCAGCAATCCGCTTTCCGCGCGAAATTGGGATCATCGCGAAGGGAAGACCGGACCGGGAAACGGCAGCAGCGTAATGATTCCACATTTCAGGCATGGCAACGAGTGTATTGAGATATTCCGCGGGCAGAATGCTGAAGTTTCCCACGCGCACACGAATGCCAGTCAGAACCAGGTGCATAAGCCGGTAGAGGTGATAGAAGCATTGAAACACAAAAGACTCTGACCGCCGGCTTCTGGCCGCAAAGATGGCCTTTGTTTCATGCGCTTCAGAATAAGCGCTGAGGAGATCGACAGCTCCTTGCGCTGTGTCTTCGCCGTCGGAATCCATCACGAGGACTGCGCTGCAGCGGACATTTTTTTGAATATGCGCGAGCCCAATGGAAATTGCCCTCTGGTGGCCAAGATTTCGGCGCAGACGCAGGATCCGTATGGCGCGCACCGCGCAGTAGTTGCCATGAAAGTTGTCGCGGTTGCACCTTTGTAAGGAGCCATCGTCGACAAGAAGGATTTCGACGAGACAAACATTTGCAACGGCTTGGTCCAGCCGACGAATAAGTTCTCGGGCAGAATCCCAGTCATCGCGGAGAGGCATGAGAACCACGACATGCGGTGGAGGCGCCGACGAAGAGTCTGGAATCATTGACGACCTTATCTAATCTTGTGGACTCGCGACGCCACTCGAATGTGAGTCATGACACAAGCGAATGTGCTCTTTGCCGGCAGCCTGCTTCCGTGCTGGAAGCCTCGTTGAGTGACGATTCACCGCGTTTGTATGGCTACGGCGGAATTTTAGCATTTGCTGTGCATCTTGCGTTTGGTTTCAAGTTGCTCGGCCCAAACGCAGCGCTGAATCATCATTGTCATTTCAGCAGCCCTTGCACTCTTGAAGGTCATTCCGCGTTTTTGTGCTCAGGGAAAAGCGGGTAGCCTCGCGGAGTGCCTTGCAAAATGGGATCCGCTGAATGCCAGCGTAATTCTGGAAGGTAAAATGCGTGTATGCAAAAGGCCTCTTCCGCGAATCATACTTCAGAGCAACCACTGCGCAACAAAGTGAGGCGCGTGTTGGGTCCGGTTTGGACGACGCGTCTCATCTGCATCGTTAAGGGCCTAGGGCTTCCCCGATGGGGAAACTTGCGGCGGCTGAAGGGATTCTCGAATTGTCATGGATGCGACCGTGGTACTCCAGTCGATCGCTATTATGTCGATCGTTTCTTCGAGCGGCACAGCGCCGAAATCACCGGAGATGTTCTGGAGATCGATCAAAACATATACACGCATCGATACGGCCACGACCTTCACACCGTTCACAGCGTCGACATCGATCCAAAGTCTGAACCAACATTCCTTTGCGATCTTGCCTATTCCGAAAACATTGTGCCGTCAGAATCTTATGACGCCTTTCTGCTCCCTTGCACATTGCACCATTTTCGCGAGCTTGAGCTCTGTCTCCGAAACGTTCTGCGGGTGGTGAAGCCTGGGGGAGTCATCCTCGCCACCTGCGCGGGACTTATTCGCGCTGACATCGAGGATATCGATTTCTGGCATCCTACACCCGCCGGTTGGCGCGAGTTACTTAAAAAGGCTTGGCCCGACTGCGAGGTGACTGTGGAAGGAGAAGGTAACTGCCTTTCAGCAATCGCCTTCAATCTTGGCCTCGCACTTGAAGAATTGAAGCCCCGCGAGTTGGACTACAATGACGGGCTCTACCCTGTTGTTACGAATATCTATTGCCGCAAGCCGAGACGCTGAAGCGCAATGATGCAAAGCGGCTCCCTGCAAATGTACATCATGGGCGAAACGGAACCTGGAGTGTCGTTCCTAAGACAAACTACGGGCAGGTTCGCGATCCGCCAAGGAGCCGGTGCGTGCGGGGAGGGGGCATGGTAGCCCCGTTAAAACTATCGGTCGTCATTTCGACTTATAACCGGCGCCAAGTGCTCGTGTCGCAATGTTTGCCAGCCATTCTTCACCAGGACATTCCCGCTGATCAGTATGAAGTTATCGTGATTGTCGATGGATCCACAGATGGCACCGGCGCTGCACTTCGAGATCTGCGGCCGACCTGCGCGCTGCGAATCCTTGAACAGCCAAATTCCGGCCTAAGCAGGGCAAGGAACACCGGAATACAGATGGCGAGAGGCGAAGTGGTCCTGTTTATCGACGATGACATCGTCTGCCGCCCCGACGTCGTCCGGCGTCATATCGAAGCACATGCGGGTGCAGAGCCGACCGTGGTTCATGGCGCGGTTCATGGCGCAGTTGCAACACCTGCCTCCATTGTTGGCAATGCCGTTGAGTCGTGGTATCGCGAATACAATCGTCGCCTTGCCGAACACGGTGCAGCCATATGGCCTGAAGGGCTCTTCGTAATCGGTAACAGTTCGACACCCCGCTCTACACTTCTTGCTTGCGGTGGGCTGGATGAAGACTTGCCCGCCATGGATGATTTCGAGATAGGGCTGCGGCTGTGGAAGATGGGAGTCAAGTTTAAGTATCTTCCCGAGGCAGTCGCCTGTGAGCTTTCAGTAAAAAGCTGGCGATCGTACCTCTTTAACGATGGTGAAGCATTTGGCAGATCAGAGGTCTTGCTTTGCCGGAAACACCTTGATCATCGCCAGCGTTCGAGATTATTGGCCGGGATGGGGAGGGCCTCTTTGTGGCGGCGGACCCTGAAGAGAATTGCAATCCAGGCGCCGCTGTCGCCTGCCTACCTTTTTGTTCCAGCGATTTGGGTGTGCGACAAGTTCTGCCGCTTTCCGTTTATGCAGAAGGCGGGTCTGTTCCTGCTTGGGATCGCTCGCTACCTCACACAACTTCGAGCCGCTTACAGAGAAGTCGGCTCATGGAAGGATTTCCAAGCGGAATTTGCCGTTCGATTGCCCGCGCTGCTTTATCACCGCGTGGGTCCTCCTAAACAGGGAGCACTTCCCGGATTGACGGTCTCTCCGGCTCGGTTTGAACGGCATGTGCGCTGGCTTGCCCGCCATGGCTTTCAGGGGATTTGCCCCGCCGATTGGTCGCGATGGCTTAAAGAGGGAACGCCGCTTCCAAAGAAACCCGTTTTGCTGACCTTCGATGACGCATACGAAGACACTGCGGAATTTGCCCTTCCGATCCTGCGCCGTTATGGGTTTGGAGGCGCTGTTTACGTCGTCACGGGGAAAGTAGGTGAAACCAATCTGTGGGATCAGCCAAAAGGTGCTGGGTTGCTGCGACTGATGAATAAGGAACAAATCCGGTTTTGGGCGGGTCAGGGAATCGAATTTGGCGCTCACAGCAGAACGCATCGCGATTTGACTAAGCTGTCTGCCGGTGAACTCGAAGATGAAGTGGCCGGCAGCAAGAAAGATCTTGCCGCCATCCTCGATTCGGAGGTCGACTCGTTCGCATATCCGTACGGATTCAAAAACGAAGCGGTCCGAAATGTGGTGCGGCAACACTTCGCAATCGCGCTGACCACGGATGAAGGCATCAACGATATTCGGGACGAGCCGCATATGATACGGCGCGCATATGTATCGCCGAACGATCCTACTCTTGGAATTGCATGGATTGTGCGCTGGGGAACCCTGCTCTATTTTCACGATTGGCGAGTCAGAATTCGATTGCGAACCCGCATTCGACGGGCGCTCGGTCGTTCTGTCTCGCAGACGGTTTCGTGATCTAACGTCAGGGGGCGGCACGCCGGAAACGAGTCATGCGTGAATTACACGCGACTGTTTTTGCCGCAAGAGCTGCGCGTAAAAACTCGCCATGTGGCTTGCCATGGCCTCTTCAGTGAATTTTTCCTGAACTCGCTTCCGTCCCGCTGCGCCCATCTTCGACAGCCTCATACGATCATTCGCGAGTTCGACGAGGTGGAGGACGAGCGCTTCAATGTCGCCCGGTGGGATTAAATTTCCTGTCACTCCGTCCTCAACGATTTCCGGTAGTCCGCCGACGCGAGACGCAAGAACAGGAAGGCCCGCAGCCATTGCCTCGAGAGCCGAGAGAGGAAAGCCCTCATCAAAAGATGGCATGGCGAGAAGGTCCCAGCCAGATAGCAATTCGCGAATGTCTTCCCGCCATCCAAGGAAGCAAACCCTGTCCGTGACATTGAGTTCTCTTGCAAGGCTTCGAAGAGAGTCCTCGCACGGCCCCAATCCAGCGATGTTGACCTGGATGGCAATGCCCAAATCTCTCAGCCGCGCAGCAGCATGAATCACTGCTGCGACGTTCTTGATGGGAGTCAGGCGAGACAGGACCCCGAGCTGAAGCGGCCCTGAACGGTTTGCCCGCGAGCGGGGAACTGGTTCAACTTCGATTCCGGCGTAAATCACCTCAGCCCGATGGCTGATAACGGAGGCGGCGACCGCATTCGAACAGGCAATGACAGCGTCTGCCCAGGGAACCGAAAGGGTCTTAGGTATTTCGTTCGTAAGTTCATTATTTCGGCCGTGGATGTGCTGGACGACAACGTCGGCACCGCCAAGCTTGCAGATGGCGCGCACGATCCGTCCGCCAAAGTGCAGATGTACGATCTCTGGCCCGTTCTTGCGCACCCAGAGACCGGCGCGAACGGCGCCTGGAACATCCGTGAATGTACCTTTCCAGGAAACGACGTGAGCATTGGTCCCGGCAGCCGACATCTGTGCCCGCAGGGGACCGTCCGCCAGAAATACAACAGAAATATCGTACCCGTGTTGTTTGGCGTACTTGGCCAGGCTATTGACGATCCGGCAAATTCCTGTGCATTCCGGCTGAGCGCTTTTGACCACGTGCATGCAGCGGATCACTCAGTTCACTCCAGGCATTGCGTTTAATTCTGGCACAACGCAATCAATATCAGGATGGGCGACGCGGCCGTGCCAGGACAACGCAAAGGGCGATTACGCCGCAAGATCAAAAAAAGCGCCTTACAAGGCAGGCGCTAAACGAACAGAAAACGGTTGCGGCAGTGCACTTTTGAGTCGTAGTTACAAAAGTAATCACGCCGGTAATCTCTGCGAATTGAACGTGCTCGGAACACACCATCTTGTTGAAAGAAATGTGCTCTCGGCGCAGCCGGCGTGGTATGTTTCTAATTGCGCTATCGGAAAGCCGCCCCCTGCTTTGCATCATCCACGGAAGCGCGAGATCCGATCCATGAATAGCGCACTGTGAAGCCCAATCGTCGTCAGTTTTCATTCATTTTGGTCCGTTCGATTTACTCCGGAGGATAAGCGCATGCAACTTAGACATTTGAAATCTCTCGGCCGCATTCTCGCCGTGGTTTCAACAGGAATGATGTTTCCGGTCGCAATTCTGAGCCAGGCGTCGCCAGCAGCTCATGGCGTGAACAGCAGCAGTATGCCCTCGCGGTTCGATGTTTTCGTCGGCTACAGTTACCTGGCCCCGAAGGGAACCGTCCAGGTTACGCAGCCGAATTCTTCTGTCGTGCCATATTCATACGACGCAGTGAATGTGGGCGGCCTTTTCAGCGGAGCATACTATTTCAATCGCTTTGCCGGAATCCAGGCGGAATACGGGATTCACGAGTGGGGCTCCTCGCAACCCAATACGAACATCGGCACCAAGGGCAACGACGACGGCTTTCAGACCATCGGCGGAGGCTTGATTTTCCGCTTCCCTGACGGAAACATTACGCCGTTTGTGCATGGGCTGGTAGGGGCGGCATTGGTTGACGGCCCCGACCACGAGCCCTACAAGTGGGGCCCGGCTCTCACCGCGGGCGGTGGAATGGATTATGAGACGCCGCTATTCAATCATCATCTTGCGATTCGTCTTTTCCAGGCGGACTTCGAATACATGCACGCCGACTGGGGGCCGGGAGTATGGCGTGGACGCGCGAACATCAATGCGGCGCGGCTGAGCGGTGGCCTGGTGTTCCATGTGGGATCAATTGCCCCGCCGACGCCGATTACGCTGGCATGTTCTGCAAGTCCTGAGTCGGTCTACCCTGGCGACCCCGTTATGTTGACGGCGACCGCAGGCAACCTCGATCCAAAGGATCATGTGATCTACAGCTGGACCGGCGCGGGAGTGTCGGGTTCAGACACAACAGCGAAAGTTGACACGAGTTCCCTGGCTCCCGGTGAGTACACAGTCACGTGCAATGTGAAAGAAGGCAAGCCCGGCAAGGAAGGGCTGAAGCCATGGGAGACGGCTACGGGCACGGCCGGAATCACAGTGAAGGCATTCGAGCCGCCGACCGCAACCGCCTCCGCCAATCCAAGCACCATCAATCCTGGCGACAAGAGCACGATCACCTGCCAGGGTGTGAGCCCGCAGAATCGCCCGCTGACCTACAGCTACTCGGCGCCGACAGGAACCGTGAGCGGGAGCGGAACCACCGCGACGTACGATTCAACCGGAGCTTCACCGGGCGAAGTCACCATCACGTGCAACGTTGCTGACGACAAGGACCACAGCGCAAGCGCCACCGCGATGGTTACGATTACCGCGCCGCCCCCGCCGCCTCCTCCGGCGCCAACTCCGGAGCAGGTACAGCTTGAGGCTCGTTTGGCTCTGCACAGCATCTTCTTCCCGACGGATCGGCCCAGGGTCGACAATCCCGATGGAGGGCTTGTAGCGAGCCAGAAGGAAATGCTGACAACTCTGGCGACAGACTTCAAGAGATATCTTGAGATCAAGCCGGGCGCGCAACTCACATTGACTGGTCATACAGATGCTCGCGGATCGGCCGAGTACAACCAGGCACTTTCCGAACGCCGCGTCGATACCACGAAGCAGTTCCTGATCAGCCAGGGCGTTCCCGCAGGCAGCATTCAAACACGCGGCCTGGGCAAGGAACAGCAGCTCACCGCAGATCAGGTGAAGGCTCTGGTCAACCAGAACCCTGACTTGAGCGCTGCAGAGCGGAGCAAGGTTCTTCACAACCTGAATGTGATTGTGCTGGCGCAAAACCGCCGTGTGGACGTTTCGTTGAGCACGACGGGCCAGCAATCGGTGCAACTGTATCCGTTCAATGCGGCTGATGCCATGACGCTGATCAGCGTGAAGGCACCGCCAAAGAAGGCTGCGACGACGAAGAAGGGCAAGTGAAGTAAGGCACGATCACGGCTCCCCTCAGCGGACTGGGGGGAGCCTGATCATTTCCGCACCAATGGTGAAGGAGACTGAAATGTATTTGCAACGATTGAAGACGGTTGGTCTGGTTTCTGCTCTGTCCTGTTTCGCCCTTTTGCCGATGGGATGCAAGAAGGCGCCGCCGATTACGCTGGCGTGCAATGCGAGTGCGCCGACGGTTTATCCCGGTGATCCGCTGACGGTGACGGCGACGGCCGCGTCTGTGGACCCGAACAAGAAGAACAATGTGATTTACAGCTGGAGCGGAGACGGAGTGACCGGCAACGGCACCACGGCTACGGTGAATACCGCATCGCTGGCTCCGGGCTCCTACACCGCGAAAGCGGAAGTGAAGGAAGGCAAGAAGGGCAAAGAAGGCCTGAAGCCGGGGCAGACGGCGACTTGCTCGGCCGACTACGCGGTGAAGCAGTTTGAGCCGCCGACGGTGAGCTGCTCGGCGAACCCGACGACGATCAAGCCGGGCGACTCGGCGACGATTACAGCCACCGGCGTGAGCCCGCAGAACCGTCCACTGACCTATAACTACACGGCCACGGCGGGCACGGTGACGGGCTCGGGCACGACGGCCGAGTACTCCTCGGCAGGCGCGCCGACCGGCGCAGTGGGCATCACCTGCGGCGTGACGGACGACAAGAACCAGATGGCGTCGGCGAACACGACGATCACGATTCTGGCTCCGCCTCCGCCGCCACCGGCGCCGAAGGCACAGGCGCTTTGCTCGATCAGCTTCTCGAACGATGCGCGGCGTCCGCTGCGCGTGGACAACGAAGCCAAGGCGTGCCTGGACCAGGTGGCTCTGGACCTGAAGCAGCAGGCTGACGCCAAGGCCGTGATTGTGGGCGAAGCCGATGCGAAGGAGCAGGCGAAGACCGCGAAGGAAGAAGCCTACGCCGCCAAGCACAAACACGCCAAGGTGGAAGATGCCGCGGCGCAGCGCGCGGTGAATGCCAAGGACTACCTGGTGACGGAGCAGGGAATCGATGCTTCGCGCATCAGCGTGGCCACCACCACGACCGACGCGCAAGGGGCACAGGACTACCTGGTTCCGGCGGGCGCGAACTTCAGCTCGGACGTTCCGGGAACGACGCCGGTAGACGAGTCGACGGTGAAGCCGCAGGTGCGCAAGCCGCTGGCGGAGCGGCACCCAAAGAAGGCCGCGCAGTAGTCTGGCGTTCTTCTCCGCATGGATTGCGGGCCCTGCTTAGCAACTCTGGGCTGGCACAACCTGAAGCTACGATCCGTTACTCGAAAATTGAGGCTGGCCGGTGAACAACTGGCCAGCCTCAATTCTTTTGGTGCCTCATTGAGGTCGGGTGGGCAAAGCTTGATTCTTCTCTGAGCGTCAGGGTGACTCGCGACTTACTCTCCCGGCTTGGCGCGCCCGGCCCACGAGTCATGGATTTCGTGGAAGATATCGGAGAGAGATTTCGTAATCCCCCACCCCGCATAATGTTCTTTCATTTTGCGCAAGTCGCTGATGTAGCAGATGTGATCGCCTTCGCGGTTTTTCTCCACGTAGTCGTACACCATTTTCTTGCCGGAGATCCGCTCGATCATCCTGAACGCCTCCAGGATCGAGCAGCTGTTAGCGCGGCCGCCGCCCAGGTTGTAAACCTCGCCGGCCCGAGGGGCGTCGATAAATGCGGCAATGAAGCGAGCCACGTCGAGCGAATGAATATTGTCGCGGACCTGTTTCCCTTTGTATCCGTAAATGTGGTACGGCGTTCCTGTGATATTGCATTTCACGAGGTAACTCAGGAATCCATGCAACTCGACGCCCGAGTGATTGGGACCTGTCAGGCACCCTCCGCGCAGGCAGCAGACGGGCATTCCGAAATACCTTCCGTATTCCTGCGCCATCACGTCGGCCGCAACCTTCGAGGCGCCAAACAGCGAGTGTTTTGATTGGTCGATGCGGAAGGTTTCGGGGATACCGTTGGCGTACTCCGCGTCTGCGTAGTCGTAACGTGTTTCGAGCTCCACAAGCCGGAGTTCATTGGGCGCGTCGCCGTACACTTTATTGGTCGTCAACGAAGCGAATGGCGCCTCGGGGCAGCTTCGCCGAGCGCCTTCGAGCAGATTCAACGTTCCCACGGCGTTGGTGTCGAAATCGTCAAAGGGTATACGCGCGGCCAGGTCGTGACTGGGCTGCGCGGCGGCGTGAACAATTGCGTCCGGCGCCACTTGCTTCATCAGATCCAACACGCCGGTTCGGTCGCGGATGTCGAGCTCATGGTGGAAAAAGGTTCTCAGCTTGGCCGAGAGGCGATGTTGATTGCGGCGATTGTCGCCCTGTGGCCCAAAAAACTCCGCCCTTTGATTATTGTCGACGCCGTGAATCTCCCATCCCAAACCTGCGAAGTATTCGCACACCTCCGAGCCGATCAGTCCCGACGACCCGGTAACCAGCAACTTCTTGACTTTCATTTCAGTGCCCCGTTCGAAGTTGTTCAAGCGATGCCCGCATATCCGTTGCAGAACCGTCTTAATTTGTCGAAGGCCGCTCGCTCTGCAGTACCCCTGCTTCGATGTTCTCTTTCTTGTAATCGCCGTGGCTGAGGTGTTTTTCCAGCCACAGATAGAGACAGATGAACAGATAGCGGCTGCCCATTTCCTGAATTTTGAGCTTGGCCACGCCCGTGCGGCGGTTGCGCCAAGTGATCGGGATGGTGGTCCACGAGTAACCGCGAATGATCGTCTTCAGTGGCAGCTCGACGGTAAGATTGAAGTGCGCCGAGACCATGGGCTTGCATCCTTCGATCACCGTGCGCCGATAAGCTTTGAAGGCATTCGTCGTGTCGTTGAGCGAAATTCTGAAGAGCACGCGGATAAAGGAATTCGCCAATCGGTTCAGCCGCAGTTTGATCCACGGATAATCGATGACGCCGCCACCTTTCATAAACCGGGAACCGAAGACTGCATCCCACCCCTCGTTCAGCTTTTGCCAGTAGCGAATCACATCGCGGCAATCGTCCGACTCGTCGGCCATCATCACCACGGCGGCATCTCCGTTGATCTGCATGAGGCCGGCCGCAACAGCGTGTCCAAAGCCGTGCGGAGGTCCTTTGGCGAGCAAACGAGCCTCCGGGATGCGTGCGCTGAGCGTGCGAATGATCTGGGCGGTGCGGTCGCTGCTTCCGTCATCCACCACGACGATCTCGTGCGGAATGTTATGCAGCCGCAGTTCCACGTGAAGGTGTTCCACAGTAGAGGCAATGCAGCCCTCTTCGTCCCGTGCCGGGATCACGACCGAGAGGAGCTTGAGATCCGCTCCGCCGGCTGTCGGTGCCGGGCTTTTCATGCGCCACTCCTTTCCAGCCAGTCAGGGTGAGCAATTGCGTGTTCAGCGATCTCTTCCAGGATCTGGGGGAGGCCGATTGCAGGCTTCCATCCCGTTGCGGCTGTTGCCGCGCTCGAATCCAGGATCAGCCAGGGAACATCATAGGGGCGGTCGGAGCCATCTTCGGCTGGCCGATGCGGTCCAAAGCGCTCATCGCACCACGCGGTAAGCTGCGCCAGCGACATGGAGTTCGCCCGGCCGCCGGAAACGTTGTAAGGCCGAGCGGTGGCCCGGGATTGCATCTGCAGATCGACCATGGCCGCCAGATCGCGCGGATGCAAGGCGTCACGAACCTGGAAGCCATGGCCGCCGAAGCCGAGATACTTCAACGGGCGCCGGGCACGATGCGCATGGATCCAGTACGAGAAGATACCCTGCTCCGCGTTGCCGAATTGCCCAGCTCCTGCCAGAACCCCGCAGCGGTTGATCCAAGCCGGTACTCCCAGACCCGCGGCGTATTCCTGCGCCAGCCGTTCGCTGGCCAGCTTGGTGGCTCCGTAGAGCGAGATGGGGGCGTCGGTGCTGAACTCCTCGCGGACGCCCTCGAGGCCGACACCCTCTGGCAAGGGCTGCGCTTCATCGAGCTCAAAGGCCGAGGACTCGACACGCCGCGGCAGCTCCGCCAGAGCAGGAATCGAATAGACGCGGCTGGTACTGAGCAGAATCAGCCCGGCATGCGAGGCGCGGCAATACTCCAGAAGGTTGATGGTGCCCAGCAAATTGTGTTCCAGCAGTTGCCGCGAGCTGGTCTTGCCGTCGCGTCCAGCCAGAACACTAGGCTGCGCCGCGGCATCGATGACCCAATCGGCCGCGGGTAACGTCTCCAGGTCGCTGGCGACGCGGACATCGCCATGGAATACCGAGATGCCCAGGCGCTTAAGCGCCGGGCGATTGATCTCGCTTCCCGCCCGCGTCAGGCTGTCGAAACCCAGAATGTCGATGCCTTCGTGCGCTTCCAGAAGGTAGCGTGCGATATGGCTGCCCACAAAACCGCAAATCCCTGAGATGAGTACCTTCATTTTTTCTTCTGCTCGGGCTGCACGAACTTCAGAAATTTCTGATTCGCCACCGAAATGATTCCAGCACACATTATGGAGTTGCGAGGTTGCTGTACTCAACAATAGCGCATTCCCGCATTATCGGCGCAGCGTTGGGAGTATCGTTTTGCCCGAGAACGACCGGTGGAGTCGGCTTTCGGCGCTGTCTTGAGTAGTGAATTGCTCTCGAATTATCCGGCCTTGGTATGTCGCAGGCTTGGAAGCAGTATTGGAGCGGAGCAAGCCGATCCAGGCAAGGTGAGTTCATGAAGGGAGTATCGGTGATGCGCGCATTCGTTGCATTCAGGGACGGTTTGCCAATAAACTAACCAAGGCCTTCGATGGAGTGTCGCCGGTGCGCACGTTGTGTGTGTGGCGCTGAGGAGGGCTCGCTGAAGCGACGGCCAGCACGGAGAGGTGGCAGAGCCCGGTTGAATGCACCTGACTCGAAATCAGGCATACTCGTAAGGGTATCGGGGGTTCGAATCCCTCCCTCTCCGCCATAGCGTCTTCATAATCGGAAGTCTACAGAGAAGACGCCCGCTTTTCGCAGATTTCCCGCCAAATTTCGTGATTCTTCCACCGAAACGTCACCAGAGCGCATGTCTCAATCTCCGATCTATTCGGTGAAAGGGATGTATTCTCTGCCGCAGCATTCCGCAGTGTCTTTCGCTTCCCTTCGAAACCCGCCCCCAACTAACGTGCCAGGTGACAAAGTCAGCTCGGAACGGCGCTGAACCCCTCTCATTCTCTCTATTGGCTAATCGGCTAATATAACGCACCCGTTACCCGGCCCAGTGCGCCGCATCCTTTTCTTGTTTTTGTGGCAGTTCGCAGCGGCCATCATATATGGATCGATGTAAGCGTCGTGGGCCTGTCTTTAGCCGGAGACGGCAGAGAGCGTTGTCTTAACCCGCGGCTTGGTCTGAGTGCGGGTCAAAAGGCCAGGGGGAGACATGGAAGGCGCCGGGTTTACATATCACTCATGTTGTGCAGAGCATGGCACTGCCAATTCCTGGAAGTGGATTTGAAAACGGTGCTTCCAGTCAAACTGGAATTCTCTGACGAGACAGGCCTCTTTGGGATATCGCGACGTGGGGGCTGGTCGCGCTGCCCATAGTCGACAAATATAGACCGTACTGGGCAGTCGCGGCGCGACCGATATCGTTGATCGGAATGCTTGATCTTGCTCGTCTCATCGGTCCGCCATCTTCAGACGCATTCGAAGTCTCCGATGAGGCGATTTCGCAGGGTCTGAGCCCCGGGCCGAAATCGGAGTCGTCCCGCTGGTATGCAACCGCGTCGAAGTCAGCGTCGGCGACCGGAATGGCTGCAGTGACCGTGCCTTCGGTATAGGTGTAGTCGTTGTAGGCCATGGGTGAGCCGCTGAATTGCGTCCACAGCCGCACGTAGAGCGTGGCTCCGCCGGTGGGCAGACTCACTGTCGTGCTGGT
>Ga0335069_10001596_pt1 | contig 36288 bp, 34 predicted proteins | sample Lox_Sample_11_FD_206714 | JGI IMG/M metagenome (GOLD analysis project Ga0335069, IMG submission 206714) | Soil microbial communities from Loxahatchee National Wildlife Refuge, Florida, United States - Lox_Sample_1.1 | ecosystem: Environmental > Terrestrial > Soil > Wetlands | place: USA... | reverse complement strand
GTTCTTTGTTGGATATCTTTTGTTGCAGTCAACTTGTACTGCACAGCAATCAAATTATATAAAAAAAACAGCGCTCGGCATCCATATCATCATCAACGATTTTAATGCGGCTGATTATATCAGGAGTTACTCTTTATCAGATGCTATAAAAAATAGCCAGTTCTTCAGGCAATCAAGTGCCGGCCTTGCGCTCAGCTATCAGCAAGGTATATCCAATCACTTTGATTTTTCAGGATCTGTTTCCGCTTCTTTTCCGGATTATCTATTGCACGACGGGCGCGTGCTTGGCAAAAATAGTTTATTGCTGGAAGTGGAAGCATCCCTGGTTTCAAAATTGCTCAGCGATAATCACCTGCTCAATCCGTACCTGCAAACCGGAATCGGTTTTTCAAAATATGAAAATTATTATGGGCTGATCGCACCGATCGGCCTGGGCCTGCAAGTGAAAATCACGAATGAAGCATTTGTGCTGCTCAGCGCTCAATACCGGTTAGGCCTAACCGCATTTACCAATAACCATTTTTATTACAGCATAGGTGTGATCGGCAACTTATTAAAAAAGAAAAAACAAAAAAAGAAGGAGCAGCCTTTACTACCACCCCCATTGCCTGTTAAAGCAACTCCTGTAATAACTGACCATGATGGCGACGGCGTGCCTGACAGCCTTGATGCCTGCCCGGATATTCCGGGGGCGAAACAATATAATGGTTGCCCTGACAGCGATGGAGATGGCATTGCAGATAATAAAGACAAATGCCCGAACACGCCGGGTTTTGCAAAATATGAGGGTTGTCCTGTTCCGGATACTGATAATGATGGAGTGGATGATGAGCACGACAGCTGCCGAAATGTGGCCGGAGTTCCGAAATACAATGGTTGCCCGATACCTGATAGCGACGGGGACAGCGTGCCTGATGATGTTGATCTTTGTCCGCATACACCGGGATCAAAGGATAACCACGGTTGCCCGCTGATGCAAGAAAAAATTGTAAAGAAGATTGCCTACGATGCCAAAAATATTTATTTCGAAACGGGAAGCTATAAGTTATTGCATGTTTCATTTCAACCGCTGGATGATGTAATAAAAATTTTGCAGGAGCATAAAAACCTTTACATAGATATTGAAGGCCACACCGACAGTATTGGTGGCAAGGAGATGAACCGGGTATTAAGTGCAAACCGCGCTAACACAGTAATGCAATATCTAATTGATAAAGGGCATATTGATCCAAAACGGCTGACTGCTGCAGGTTTTGGGCTCACCAGGCCTGTTACGGATAACAGAACGGCGGCGCATCGGGCTTTGAACAGGAGAGTGGAAATGAAACTGAAATATCCTTAATAATTATTGCCAGGCATTGCGATTTGGGGATAATGAAATGAGAAACGTGAGTAATGATAAATATTATTTGTGCAAAACGGTTTTTATGCTGCAATAATCTGTTCTTTAGGCGGACAGAATTTTCAGGCCATTATCATGTTCCGTTTGTTTAAAATTAGTTATCACATTAACCTGTATGTTACAGGCAGCGTAACATCATACAAACGATTTTTTTCATCGCTGTTAACAAATAATTTGTCGAAACATCAGTGCGAATAATCGAAATGGAGTGAAGAACTACCTGAAGGGAGGAAAGGATGTTATATAAAAACCCCGCATAGAAATACAGGGTTTTTTATAGGACTTGGTAAACGGAGGGTAAACTTTAAATCTCTTGATTGAATCAATTGAAGCACAGAAACGCGGGCGGGTTCAATAGGATACGGATAATAAATAACGGTACGGACATTATACAGCTTATCATCGGAATCGGATTTTAAGATGGACTAATTTTATTAAGATTAGCCAATGGTTCCGGTATTGTCCCACCCACGTTTCTGTTGCATTAATTCAGTATATAATCTACTCCGATAAAATTTTTTGTGAAATGGCGAAAAGGCATACAGGCAGGAATATGGAGTAAACAATCTTTAATCCTTCTAAACTAATCCCGGTTACCGGTTTTGTAAATATAACAGACCAGTTTTGAAAGCCGCACCTGTAATCATCAGCAACTATTGGTTTTGTAGTGCCCTGCATTTGGTTTTTCAAAGAACATTATCAGGTAACAATTTTGTGTTGATGATCTATGCTTGTTGATTTTTCATTGTTTCTGATTTCATGATACAAAGGAACTGTCAAATCAATTGCGGAAAAATAGGAGCTTTCACATATTTCCGGTACATTTTTCCTTAACTCCGTTGTCGAAAACGTACTACAAATTTCTGCATACGACATATGGTATGTCATACACAAAGGTGTATAGTACACAAAAGAGGAGGGATGTATTCTTAAAAAGCAAGAGCCATCGTGTTACCGATGGCCTTGCCGTGTGCTATAGGATAAGGTTCGCACATCTCTTGCAATTTGTATTTATATTCGCTTCGGGTTTTCAAAGAACGAGCCGGGATATTCCTCTCTGATAATTACTGCCTGTCTTTTCTTTTTATTGAATTATCTGGTGCAAAGTAACTGAAGCTTGCTCTTTGAAAAAATAGAACCTTCTGCATATAACTTGTCTGAATTTTTAAATACACTCTGTGGCGATCATACTACATAAGCATTAAAAGTCTTTTTTTTTATCATCAATGATTCTGCCGCCCTGTCAACGTCTGAAATATCTTCTATATAAAACCCTGCCCCGATTTTTTTAAATTGGTTCAGATAATATTTATTAAAATTCCCAGACAGTATGGTTATTGAAACTTTTGGATACAGATCTTTCAATATAGACAATAGCGACAATTCGTTGGTGTCAATAGAACTGATGTCAAGTAAAATAATATCCGGCTGGTTTTTTTCTAAAATCCCTGATACTTCAGTAAAATTTCGCGCTATTTTTATTTCCAATATATTGTACGACCCGGTAAGAAGGTAAAGTAATCGGTTAAAGATAAATGCTGAATCCTCTACTACCAGGTTGATATTTTTATTTTTTCCCATCGTCACTAATTACAGCAAAGATATTTTGACGTATGGCAAAAAATAATAGAACTGCTGACAAATCCCCTGTAGAAATATTACTACAATTGTTTTCTGTTGGAATGAACCTGCTTTTCCGAAAAAAATAAAGCTTATATTAGCTTATTTTCAATGCAATAGATAGTGATTTGTGCGTTGGAGGAGATATTCATCTTTTCCAATATCCTGGAACGGTAGGTGCTTACTGTTGTTACGCTAAGCGACATCTGTTCTGCAATTTCAGAAACAGACTTGCCTGAACCAATTAATTTAAGAACTTCAAATTCTCTTGTGGAAAGATATTCATGTGCAGGTTTTTCAGTATCCCTATCCAGTGATGACAGCAATTGATCTGCTATTGAAGGTGTAATATATTTTCTTCCCAGCATCACCGTATTTACTGCTTTAGTAAGTTCCTCGGGTGGGCAATCTTTGTTCAAATAGCCTGATGCGCCTGCTTTAAGTACCCTCACGGCATATTGCTCCTCCGGTTGCGCACTAAGCACAAGAACCGGTAACTTGGGAAAATGTAATTTTATTTGCTGCAGCGCATCCATTCCCGATCTTCCGGGCATGGTTAAATCGGTTATAACAACATCGTATCCGCCTTTTACTACTTTTTTCAAAAGCGTTTCTGCATCTTCCGCTTCATCAATTTCTGCAGAAGGAAATGAAATCAGTAAAACCTGTTTTAATCCGAACCTTACTATTAAATGATCGTCAGCAATAATAATTTTCATTCAGTTAATATTTTACCTCACAGGACAGGTTTATAAAGAGGTTAAAATACAATTCACTTAATCAAACCAAAGCATACTTTAATAATTCAATACCTGAAAAAATTCTTTAATCGCCATTATAATATAAAATATGAAGAGAATGGATACAGATATTTAAAACTGCTTGAGATCAGCAAATATTTGTACGAACTGATTTAAAAAATTTTACCAACTTTGTTGCAGCTTTTACGATTAAATATGCCACTAAGTTAAACAAAAATAATACATCTGCTATTTAAATTGCCGGATACCTCTCCTGAAAGATTATTCGGGATAAATTCAGTTTAGTGGAGATATTAAGTTAAAACTTATTGAATGCATACTTTATCAGAAATTAAACAATTGCATTGATTTTACATCTGCGGTAATGGCTTCGCGGTTATTTGATCAGGTTGTTCAATAATCCTGATAGTTGGCCTGTATGTTTTTGGCTGATTTTAGTTATTACAACAAAAACAAGATTAGCGTTTCGTTTCAGCAAAATATTTATCTTACATTATTCTAAAGATTTTTTTAAAATGTATATGCTTTTGCATGCTAACAAAACTAAGGCAGTTTTCTACTTGGCAGCAGGCATATGGTTTTGCTCTCTTTTTTTGTTTGTGCCCGGCTGTTCTTACAACAACAAAGATGTGAGGCATTCCCAATATTTCGACCCTTTTTTTAGTATAGTCGATACAGCCCCGTTCAGTAAAAAAACGGAAGCACTTGCTTTGCTTGATTCTGCTTTCCGGTCGTTCCCCAATCCTACAGAAGCTGATATTTTTTCATATGATAGTATAAAATGCGATCAGCTATCCTTCGTCAGGCTTGATTACATTGGTGCATCTGCATATGCTGACAGCATGTTATTGCTTGTTGGGGACAGGATCAATAATGAAACAAATGCCGAGAGGTATTCTTGGGCGTTATCAGCGAAAGGGGATTGTTTCCGGCATATGAAAAGATTTGAAGAAGCACTCCGTGATTATAAGCAAGCTCAGAATATTGTACTGAATTATGTCAAGAACAAATGTAAGCTCGCCAAGTACGATGCAAATATTGCTTTGTTGATGTTCGAGCAGGAGAAATATTTGCTGGCAGCGCCATATTTCCTGAAACAATATGATGACCTGAAAAAAGAATGTATCAAAGATGATTACAGGCATTTAATGGATCTTGAAGCCAGTTTGAATAATGCGGCGCTCAGTTATCTTGAAGCAGGATTATTGGACAGTGCTTTGCACTACGAAACGGAAGCGATCAACATAATTGAGGCCAATGAAAATAAATTCCCTGAAAAGCATAGCAATACTATTTATGCCAAATCGGTTATTTATGGCGACCAGGGCCAGGTACTCTTTAAGAAAGGCAGATATGCAGAAGCTGAAGAACTGTTCAAAAAAAGTATTATTGGTTCGGAATCGATGGATCAGCCTTATTCACAGATCATACAAGGCAGGCTTGCCAATCTGTATTTCGCCAATGGCAATAATAAACTGCTGCAAAAAACCATGGCCGGGCTTAAACGTTCCCTTGATTCATTACCTCATGAAAGTGTATTGTTGACCTGGATGGATTTGAAGATTAAATATTTCAGTAACCACATGCAGATTGATTCAGCTTTTGCTTACCAGTTAAAATATGATGCAATAAAAGACTCAGTAAATGCAAGAAACAAAAAATTTGCTTCTGAGGATGTTGGTAAAGTATTTGAAAACCTGGAATTAAAATATACTAACGACCTGTTGGTAAAGGAAAGCAAGCTTAAGAACCTGTACCTGGTAGTAAGCATACTTATATTGTTGATGGCAGCAACAGTTGCGATTTTTGTATGGTACAACCTTCGGAGAGAAAAAAAGCTTAACCATCAAGTAATGCAAAAAAATGTAGAGCTGGAGCGTTCCTATGCCTCACTTGAGCAAAGCCATGCAGAAAATGCCAATATTATGCGCGTAGTTGCACATGATTTGAGAAACCCGATAAGCGCTATCCAGAATATCATGCATGCTTTAATGAAAAATGAGCAACTGGAGTCTCAGCGGGAAATGTTCAGTGTTATTCAGGCTTCCTGTAATAATTCAATGGCTTTGATAAAGGAGTTGCTGGAAGAAAGAAAACAGATGTTAAAAAAAACAAAGGAACCTATTGATATAAACAAACTGATTGAAAATTGTGTGCAGTTATTACAGGCCAAGGCAGATGAAAAAAAGCAGAAATTGAAATATTACGGGATGCCTGCGGAGATTAATGCCAACAGGCAAAAAATCTGGCGCGTGATCAGTAACCTCATTAACAATGCCATTAAATTCAGTTATAATAAATCGTCCATAATTATCAGGGTAGAGAAAATTGGAAATGGGGTATGTATATCTGTCGAAGATCACGGTATTGGGATCCCTGAAAATCTCAAAAAACAAATATTTGAACTTTCTCAGGATAAAATCAGGAGTGGTACCGAAGGTGAAAAATCACATGGGTTAGGATTGTCAATCTCGAAAAAAATTGTTGAGGAACACCACGGAAAATTATGGTTTGAAAGTGAAGAGGGTAAAGGTTCTGTTTTTTATGTAGAACTTCCTGATGACACCAAATAATATGAAGGGCATATTATTTTTCTTCCAACAAAGCTTTGCTTATTCCCAACTCCAGCCCTCTTAATTCAGCAAGTCCGCGTAACCTTCCAATAGCACTATATCCGGGATGCCCTTTTTTGTCCAGGTCGCTAAGCATCTGGTGGCCGTGATCGGGTCGCATTGGAATAGACTGCCCTTTTCTTTTCATGAGCAAAACAATTTCTTTTACTACTCCATACATGTCAACATCGCCAGTAAGATGATCTGCTTCATAAAAATTTCCCTTCTCATCTCTTTTCGTGCTCCGTAAGTGAATGAAATGAATGTGATCGCCTAATCGTTTAACCATGCCTGTTAAATCATTATCTGGACGAACACCGTATGAGCCTGTACAAAAACAAAGTCCGTTGGCAGGCGAGGGCATGGCATTTAAAAGATCCTGTGCGTCCTGTTCTGTACTTACAATTCTAGGTAAGCCAAGAACGGGAAATGGCGGATCATCCGGATGGATAGCCAGTTTTAACCCGAGTTCTTCGGCAACAGGAACGACCTGTTGCAAAAAATAAAAAAGATGTTCTTTCAGTTTTTTTGCATTAATATGTTCATAAGTTTTAAGAGCAGAGAGTATCTGTTCTTCAGTAAATTTTTCTTCGCTTCCCGGCAAACCCAGTAATGCATTGCTGTATAGTGTTTCTTTTTCTTTTTCTGTCATTACAGACAGCCGTTCCTCCGCTTTTTTAATTTCTTCTTCAGTATAATCTTTTTGAGCGCCCGGTCTTTTCAGTAAAAAAATGTCAAATGCGATAAAAGCCGATTTTTCGAATCGCAGAGCTTGGCTTCTATCCGGCATTTCGTAAGAGATATCGGTTCGCATCCAGTCAAGGATCGGCATGAAATTATAAGTAATCACCTTCAGTCCGCATGCTGCAACATGACGAAGGCTTTGTTTGTAATGCTCTATATACTTTTTGTAATTACCGGTTTGCTTTTTGATATCCTCATGAACAGGAAGGCTTTCAATAACAGTCCATGTTAACCCTGCAGATTCCACCTCATTTTTTCTTTTATTGATTTCTTCCATAGTCCATATATCACCAACAGGTACATGATGTAATGCTGTTACAACACCGGTACATCCTGCCTGCCTGATATGCCATAATGTAACCGGATCGTATGGCCCGAACCACCGCATGGTTTGCTCCATCATGATATTTCATTTTAGTGCACTAAAATAAATGAAAGGAAAATAAATCAGCAGATTTTTTTTTAATGATTCAGTTAGAACAACGGGGCGAAAACGTAGTACAAAATTGTATTTTCATCAAGGGAAATTGTATTGTTTGATTTATTTATTCAATTCTTACAGCATGAATGATTTCGTTCGGCTGAATCCGGTTATCGCGGAAACTAAGTTCAGGATCAAAATAAAAATTTTTGGAAAACCATTTTCCTTTCCTGTAAAAAGCCCATCCGAACGGGGTTTTCTGTTCACTCATCCAGGCTATGGTGTTCTGAGAATTTTTTTCATTATAATCATTGATAAAAATGAAAAACAACTGACCCAATGTCATATTCAAGGGCGCTTTAGAAGTGAAGCTCGTTTTAACAGTGTCCTGCGGTTTTTTATTGAACACAAACTGCACTACTTCAATCTGTGATAGGTCTATCATATCCAAATCAGGCATATCTTCATTAACAGGATAATACCATAGTTTATATCTGGATGCCGGTATATCTATCAGGAAAAGATAAACCTGATAACATAAATAAGGTATGGCGAAAACCAGAAGGTAAGTGAGAAATGAAAAATAGCTTTTGCGGAAATAATAAATAATTGCCACTATGATGCTGCTACATAACAATAGGAGTAATGTGATGATAAGCCCTTTTGCAAATTCGTTTTTCTGAACGGGTAAAAATTTATAGATAAAAACGACATGCAGAATGCCGATGGTGAGGCATAAAACCTGAGCAATGTAATAAAAACTGTCAATGGAATCATTATTGCCGAATGACAGCAAACCAATGCTACTTAACAATATTATGGTGACTAGTAAGTAGAAGAAAGCTTTTTTTCCGTATTTCTTTTCTATAAAATTCTCAGCCATTGTACATTTGGGTTTTCAAAAAGAGCCCTAATTTATAAAAAAAGTTGTAACTAAAGTAGTTATATATTACCTTAGCTAAATAGTATAAAATGTTTTTATATCTTAAACTTATCCTTGTTTTCTTGCTTCTGTTAACCCGAAATTAATTTATTAACCACACAAAAATCATTTATGGGAAAGACCAAAATTATTCTTTCAATTTTGTTATTGAATATTTTATTTGCAAACGGAACTTTTGCCCAACAACAAAGCAGCCCCGGATTTTATGTGAAGGTCTATGGCGGTTATGGTTTACTTACGCCTGGTTCATATAACGGAGGTGCTTCATATAACAGTTCCAGCTCAACTTCCAGCTTCAGCACCCCTTCGAACGGACTTGGTGGCGGGCTTCACTTTGGAGGAGGTATTGGTATTATTTTAAATGAATTTTTAAACGTTGGTATTGACGCAGAATACCTGAAAGGTAAAGATATCAAGACAACAAGTTTATACCAGGCTTCTGATTATTATTCAATTTCAAACAACAAGATTTCGCATAATGTAACCAGTATTATTCCAAATGTTACATTTAAAGCCATATCAAAGCCGGCTTATTATATTTATACAAGAATAGGTATTGTGCTGGCGGTAAGCACGAACATTACTACAACCTATAATGATTCGTCAAACAATACGTCTACTACTCCAAATACGGTATATACATATGTTCAGTCTGGCAAGTATACTACCAAGCTTTCTTTCGGAACTTCAGCTGCCATTGGGGTGCAGTTTAATATATCAGGCAACCTGAAAGGCTTTGCTGAATTAGTAGGATATTATTTACCGTCTTCTCCCAGTTCTTACACCTATAATTATAATTACCAGTATACCGGCCCTTCCCCGTCTAATGGTTCAGGGTCTGTTACCTATAATTATGTGAAATCAGGTGATTATACCGGTTCATCACCTTACAATACTCCTAAAATTACAAATAACATAAATTATATAGGGTTGAACTTAGGGGTCGCTTATAAGTTCTAAACATGCAATCTTCATTTTACAGGCTACCGCTCAGGTTAGATCAGGTTATACAGAAGAAAAAGCTTCCCAGTTGCCCGTTGAAGCATTCTATTGCACAAAATCTACATCTGATTATTTCGACTTATCGAGGCGAATCTGCATACTCTGATGATTTTGGCTGTAGCCTGTGGGATGAAGAATTTAATATTCAACTTAATTTACGGTGGAGGGAGAACCTTTGCGATTCTTTGCGACAAGCCATTACTCAATTTGAAAAAAGGCTCTTGCTTCAGGAAGTAAAGGCGTCTATGGAAGAGCAAAACGAACTTTTGGAGAGGCAAAATTTACGTGTAAGGCGATGCCTGCACATAGAGTTAAAAGGCATTATTAAAAAAACCAATGAGCCGTTTGCTTTCAGGGATAGTATTTATATTTCACCATTAGCCCAGAAATAGGTATTTAATGCGCTGCTTTATTTTTCAGCTTTTGTTTCCGACGATTTAAAGCATATATCCGTCGGTTATTTTCATCATTCCGGATTTCTCAGTTCAGATTTGTTAGAAATATTTCTTTGAATATTTCTAAAAACTTTTTATGCAATGCAAATCTGTTCTGGCATTTATTCTCATTCTTGGTTTCCAGTTATCGATATGTTATGCCCAATCTCCTGCAACAGATCGGTTTTTTATTAAAATTTATGGCGGGTATGGAATCCTTACTCCCGGATCATACAAGGGAAATTCCACAACATCTAACTATGAGAATTTCAGTGCAGGGAAATCAGGAGCAGGGGCTGGGTTGCATTATGGTGCCGGAATAGGTTTTGTTGCCAATGATTTTTTAAATATCGGAATTGATGCCGAATTATTAAGGGGAAAATTGCGATCTTCCACCTCTTCAAAGGATGCTTATACGTACTCTCTTTTTCGACAAACCATTAATTACTCTGTAACCAACATAATACCGAATATTACCTTTAAAGCGCTCTCCAAGCCCGGATATTATATCTATACAAGAGTTGGATTAATTTTAGCAATAAGTACAAAAGTAAAATTTACAAACTTTGACAGCTCGTATTCTGAAGGCAGTGGTGCTGTTAGCATCACCAATGGCAAAGAAAATTATTATTTTAAAGTGAATGCAGGTATTCAAACTTCAGTAGGGGTACAGTTTAATATCACCAGCAGGTTGAGGGGATTTGGCGAGATGGTTGGTTATATACTGCCGGCATCTCCGGTCAATTCCAAACAACAATACTTGAATACCAGCTATGGCCCTACCTTTTCATCATATACAACCGTTAATAATTATGATTACACCTATAAAAGATATGGAAGTTATTCGGCTGTAAGTACACTAAATTCCACCGGGGGCCAGGATATTTCATCTAATCGCCCGTCGATAACTCAAAACATTAATTACATTGGTGTTAACCTGGGAATTGTTTTCAGGTTCTAAAGAAATTTTTCGATCATAAGCGGATCAATCAGTATAAAAATTTTTTGTTGGCTGAACGATGCAGTGGTCTATAAAATACCAGCTAATGGATCACCCGGGGCCGGTATAAACCCAAAACCTTCTGGCCATTGATTTACTCTGTTGTTCCAGTTGTTTCTCCATCTTTGTATATCAGCAGACGAAAGCTGTGTGTTAGCGGTAATGGTTTCCTGTGCCAATCCGCCACTTTGGTCATGCATCTCATTTCCCATAACCAGTTTATTATGCATTGATTCATGAAAAATCAATTTGGCCAGAAGCACTACATCATTTGGGCTTTTGTCGTAATACACTTCAGAAGCTGATTTTTTCGAAACAACCCTTCCATTACTTGTGGTTGTTTGAAATACGGTTAGCCCGTTTAAGCTGGGATCGATAGTGGGATTTGTCGGAAAATGTATTACTAATGAATCGGAGTAAGAGCTTACCACGTATACGAGCAGGTCTGTATCAGTAATAATGATTCCTGAAGCATTGGTTATCCAGCTGATGTTGATTGCCCCGGCCGCTATTTGGGTAAACAGGGTATTCAATGTTCCTGTAATTGCTGTTTGTTTATCAGTCGGAACCTGGGCAACGTCTGCAATATAAAAATTTGGCATAAGCTAATACTTGGGTTTATGGAATTAATTTGATCCGTCGCCATATTCACTGCTCAGGAAATCTAAAAACGAATTGATCTCCCAAAAATAAATACCGTTTAAAGCAGTCATATCTCCGGCATGATTTTCGTCGATACTCCATAAATTAAGATACAAATCCTCCCATTGGTATTTGCTTCCGTTCCATAAATCGATATGTCTTCCGCCAAACCCGATGATACCTGTTCTCCCCTTAATATTTTTTACCAGGTCTGCCCGCGAATTACCGCGATAATTTTCACAGGGAAAATATTTATTATCCAGGTACACTTTCATATCAAACGTACTGTAAATGTAATTATATCCCTGGTCGTCTTTAATTGCCCTTACCTTACCTGTTGCCAGTCTTACATCGGGGTATTCATAATCTGCAGAAATGCTTAATAACGAATTATTCAACGCATAGCTTAGTTGGATACAGCAGGTTTCCTGAGGGGTTTTCAGAAACTTGCCTACATTACCACCAATGCCTTTGCTTTTTATATCATTAAAATTAGGGTGATTACTTTCCAGAAGTGTATAATCACAATATATCTTCGGCATAAAATTTATTTTTGGCTTTATTCTGATGAATACCCTGGAGGGTAAAATCTAAATAACATCGGCACTAAGCACAGAGTAGAATGTACCGGTAGCATCTACGCCTGCATTAGGTGTAGACAGCTCCGCGGAGCCAACAAAGCAAACTGCTTTAATTACTTTGGATGCGGCAATGGAAGGGCCTACTAACGGGATTGCAGCATACGCAAACTGCCAGATTGAACTGTGCATAAAAATGATAAAAGAGCCGGTGGCTACACCGTCAAGCCAAGTCAGGTTACCAGAGTAAATCAATAACATATCAGACAAGTCTGCAATGGTGATCGTTTCATTATACAAACTAAAAATACTTGAACCTGCAGATACGAAATCGGTAGTTGATCCGGTTACACTTGCCGGGAGCACGGAAGCCCCGACACCACCGCCAACTCCTTGAGCAATTATTTTTCTAGTTTCCCCCGTAGGCGCCTTTACATAGATACGTGCATGCTGCACGGTTACTTCGGCTAATTCTCCAATTGTTAATCCTACACCTGAGGAAGTGTCATAGCTCCATCCTGAATTATTAAACATAAACTTTAATTTTTTTGTGTATTAAAAACGGGTTTTTCTTTTTTGTATTTTTATCAGGAAGCAAAGCATTGCTACACTTTTAACGACCGTCAAAAGCGAATTGCCTTTTTTGAAGAGCTAAGTCTATAAATCTGATTGTTCAAATTTTTCTGTAACGGCTCCACTATCGAAGAAAACAGTTCTGGTATCCCCAAAGAGATGAACAACATGCCCTGTAAAAAATGAATACAAAGGAATCTCAAAACCCAATGAGGTATGTCCGATAGATTGTCCTGACTTTGTTTTAGGCAGGAACAATTTCCCCGTTGTGATGAGAAATTCCCAACCCACATCATTTTCTGCAACATTACAGCCGTTGAAGTAAATTTTTGGTGCTGGGGAATTCATCAATATGCTGTCATAGTTTCTTGACATTAGGGTAGAAAAATATGCAGCATTATAGGCAACACCACCAAAGAAAATGTTACCCGGGCTTCCGTGTGTCTCAAATAAAATTGCATCTGCCCTCGTAGAAGAACTTGCCAGGTTATCTAAAATTTTATACAACTGGCTCGAATTGGCTGAATCGACTTCACATACTATTCTTGTTCCGGGATAATTCCTGGAATTAACAGTGCCTACTATACCACTGTCGGTGCTGTCATATATGTGCAACAAGGTAGACATCAGTTGATTTGCAGGAATGCAATTTGTTATTTAAAGTATACTTGAAATTACCACTTGGGACCGATGTTTTCTCTTTGAAATTTTGCTTCTTGTTTCACCATTTCGTCAATTTGATTGGACAACGATTGAACGAATTCCTGGTCGGGACAGTTTAATTTCACTGATAAATCACCACCGCCTGCTTTAATAATTTCCTCAACAAATGATGCGCAATTGTGAATCAAAACACCCCACCACCAATTACCTGTCATCAGCTCCATGAGTTTCTGATATGCAGCAGCAGGGTTTTTTAATTTAGCATCGAGTCTTCTGATTTCATGCTTGCTATTTTCAGCCAGATAACGGCGAAATCCATCTTCCCGCATAAATTTAGGAATTGCCCTCACGCCTCCTAATTCTTTCCATCCTTGTCCCGCAACATGAAAGTACCAGGAATTGGCACTGTTGGTTCCTGTGCATAAAATCATGTGCCCGCAAGGATTCCACGAAGCACCACTAACAACCACTGCTTCTGTATTGGCGAAGTCCAGATCAGCCGGGCAACTTTGAAGTATATCTCCTTCAAAAGCCATATGTAATTATTTATTATTTCGCAAGCATTGGAAAAACCAGGTAACCTTTTGCGATAACAACTGCATCACTGATTTTACTACCACTTCTTTTCATGTGTTGCGTCTCCAACGGTTATCTTTCTTGCGGAAATATTTAATGTCATTGTCATTGCCGAAGAAGAATTTGCATTAAAGCTTTCGGAGTAGCCTACACAATAGCCGTCTTCAAATTTTACCTCTTTCAAAGTAGAATCCTGGTCAATTTTTTTGAAAACAATGCTGCCGCTTTTTTTTGCATACGGATCGATCATCCAGCCTAAAACTGATGAGTCTTCCGGAACTGAGATCTGAAGGGAAATATTCCCCCCTTGTACATCGGAGGCAGGACGGCCTTTTTCGTCTGTAGCCTGTCCAAAAGAATAAACACAACTAATAACGTCGTACTCGTTACCGTCTAATTTGAAAGTTGCTGCAAAAGATGCCATAAATTGAATTTTTAGGTGTTATAAAATATATGATTAATGAAAATTTAACCTACCTGATTGGTCCAGATTGCACTGGTACTGACTCCGTCCACTTCTATGTAGCCTGTACTGATCAATATGGTAAGGACCATACTACTGGAAGCCCCGGGCTGAAATACTTCATTATATTCAACAATCCAAGATTTGTCAAATTTGATTGTCCTGAATTTTGCGTCCTCATCAATTTTTTTAAATTCAATAGTTCCTTTTACCAGGTCATTCATGTCAAACACACTGGCTATAACTACTTCATTTTCGGAAATCACAATATCCAGTTCTAATGTAGGTGTTCGTGTTTTTCCGCTAGGCAAGCCCGTTGTGTCATATGGCCTTCCAGTATTGATAACACATCTTAATACATCAAAATCTCCAATATTACCCGCTTTGGTGCTTGATAAACTAAGTGTGGCTGAAAATGACGGCATAATATCATTTTAGATTTATAGATCAGTTTATTTTTACTATTGCCCCTTTTATGGTGGTCATGGCATCACCGCTGACTTCTGTATTGGCGCTGCTTACTTTTGCGCTGGCGTTAGCTTTTAATTCAGCAGTGGAATCGGCTTCAATGCTGATCTGCGACCCTTTTACACTCGTTGATTGCTGTCCTTCACAGCTCAGGTCATTATCCGCTTTTATTTCGATGCTTTGCGATTTCAGTGAAATTTTCTGTTTGGCAGAAATTTCCATGGTATCATCTGCTGAAATATTTACTTTTCCTTTTGTCTGGATAGTAATCTGGCCGTTATCCTTAAATTCAAGAATTATACTGGTGTCGTCTTTGTTTACATTGGTAATGCGGATCTTGTTTTCATTTTTTTTATCAATTAACTCAATAATATTTCCTGCCTTTGTATAAATCAGTTTTTCATCATTATTTCCTTTGAAAGCACGCATCCCGTCTTTCTTGGGATAAAGACTCGTAATGATAAACGGATGTTCAGGTTTATTCAGTTCATAGCCTACAACCACCTGCGCTTCTTTTTCAGGAATGAACTGCATTCCTTTCCTGTCGTCGCCACCACTATAAAAGCTACCCACACGGATCCAGTCTGATTCTTTATCGTCACCCGGCCAGTTAAACTGAACTTTTACCCTACTCATTTTATCAGGATCGTTATTGTCAATTACTTTCGCAAGTTCCGGTTGACCGACCGGATGTTGTACATAAGGGTTAACAGGAGGAAACTTAGCTGTTTCCGGAACTGCTTTAAATGAGTTTGAATAATTGCCGCTTCCATCAACAGTATGTACCAGTTCAGTAATACGATATTTACCAAAACTTTCTTTTTTGCTCCTGCCGCCTTTTTCAGGCCTTGTTCCGCTAACATTCACCACACTTCCTACTGAGATGTCGGGGGTTTCGCCACGGCCATGAAAAACAATCATATTACTGGCAATGGTCGACCTTCTGAATTTGATTAGTTCATCCAGCTCATTTTGATTATATACCGGTTTGCCGGCAATGAACAATGCTTCCTGGCCAAAAAGATTTTCTGATTCATCCAGCGCAAATTTTCCAAACTGGCTCAGCCCTTCAACCTGTTGTGATGATGATTGCCCTTTATAAAACTGATCTTTCGTGTAATCATAGCCGCTCATTTTAAATTTGGCAGGTATTAGCGAGATGGCCATATCAAAAGATTGTATCCCATCAATCATAAAATCTATTTCTTTGCCTGAAGAAGACTCACCTAAAATAATTTCCTTGCCATTATAAAAAAACCACTCTCCATATTCGGCAGCAATCCGGCTCAGGAAATCAAAATTGGTTTCATCGTACTGCACACAATATTTTAAGTTGCTTTTATGCCTCGGTGATAAATTCTTTTTGATAATATTTCCGGGATAGGCGCTTAAAACAGAATCAAATATTTGCTGTATATCCTTTTCCAAAAAGGTTTTTCTTATTGTACAATCCTCCAATAGAATAGTAGGGCTATAACCTTTCAGAATAAAAACATTCGACATATCTGAAAGATTCGATAACAGTATTTCCGTAATGATCCCTTTAAACTGGAAATCATAAGAACCTTTCTTCAGTACCGGTTCGAAGGAAACCGTTATCTGTTTGCCGCAAACATCTTTATGCGATTTGTTAAAAAAAGTTTCATCTTTATCTTCAAGCATTTCAATAGGCACTGCAATTTCGAAACGGTGATGTCCAAAAAGGTTTTGTTTAATATCAAGGGTCTGATATTGCGTCAATTTTTTACCGTTCTCCAATTCAATATTTGCCTTTACCTGCTGGGCCATTTATTTTTTATTAGTGATCGTTTTTCTTACCATTTATTATCATGATCCACTCCGTCAATTTTTACTTTTTCAGCTGAAAGCCTGAAAAAAATTGCGTAGCTGGTGTTTGAATGAACCTGAATATCCTTTATCAGCTCGTATATCTCTTCAAGAAGTTTCAGATCTGAGACAAGATACCCCCAGCGCATCGGGTCAGAAATATCTTCGTCAACGATAAAGCTTTCTATCAGGATATTCAGATATGCTCCTTTAAATTCTATTTTTTTAAATGTGGAATCCTGGTCAATTCGATAAAAAGTCACAGTCCCATCTTGTTTTTTTGTAGGATCACTTGCCCACGATGAGAATGTATCATCGTCAGTGCCTTCAATAACAAACCATATGTATCCGGCATGAACACCGGATACAGGCCGTCCCGAGCTATCCGTTTTTTGGAAGACTTCAGAACTGCAGTACAATAAATCAAATGTTTTTCCCCCTACATCCAAAATAGCCTTGAAAGACATCAATATTAATTTTACTAATTATTTCATTTGTCAATTTGGTATAAACCTTTGCTGTTTATTTGTATAAATCTTTTCCGTGAATGTGGATTTCGCATGTCGAATAGGAGCGATCGAACATAAATGTATCAATCATAGCAGTACAATAACTCTTTTCAAATTTTATTTCTTTCAATTTCGCATCCTGATCAATTTTATAAATTGTCAACTTGCCATCCATTTGTTTTGTAGGATCAATCATCCAGCTGGTTATAGTAGTATCATCCACTGCATCCATCAATAAAAATATACCCCATTCAGGCTTGCCGGATGGCCTTCCTTTGGCGTCCATATTTCTTGCAGTGATAACATGGAACCTCCTAACACTGTAAGTTTTGTTGTCGACTGTCAATTCTGCTTTAAAGGACATATTTTATTTAATATAAATTAAAAAAATATTTTACTGAACCCTTGTAACACTGCCATCAGGAGAAAACCTGTATACATTACCTTCCCATTGTCCGAAATCAATCGGGATAACTTCACAGACTAACCGTGTTGGGTCATATCTCAGGTTGTTATACGATTGGGTCACATCGCTCGCATATACATTGGCGTTAGTATAAGCAGCCATTTCACTGCAAAATCTTCTTCCATCTCCATAAGTACCGTTGGCAAAAGGAGCAGTATTGGCAGGGCCGCAGGCATAAAGTATGATATCTGCAGCACAATTGTACAAGCCGTTCATTACGCTTACATTTGCCAAAGTGAGATCTTCCCTGCATAATTGAAGTCCGAATCCTAAGGACATCGGAATACATGCACTTCCGGTATCAGTTGACTCATAACCATGGCACATGATCATCAGACGCGATATACTGGAAGCAGCCGTTCCGCTAATGGTCTGTATCAGGCCGGCAATAGGAAATTGCGCATCTACATCAAAGCTATAATCGGCCATTGCGGTGGGGGTCGGCCCTTCAAGGCGCGTGTCGTGAACAAGAACTGTTGGCATTTGCTGAATAATTAAAAGTTAAACCAATAAATTTTATTCAACCGAAAAACTCAATTCGTAAAATAAACAATCAAATAGCCATACAAAAAAACTAACGACGAAAGCTTATTTAAATCGTCAAACGTTAAAATTGAAACTATGCCAAGCTGATATCAGATGCTGATGCTGATAAAACTCAACAATGCATACATTTCCGGGCTCGGTTTCATCAGGCCACCTGCCTGTAAATAACCTCCGAATGGAATAGCCCTTATTTCAGTCCAGATTCCTGCAACAGTAAGTACTGAATCAAATGGAGGAGGCGGGCCTGCGCCATTAAAAACGGCCCCCATGTCAACACACTGGATCAGATAGGCGGCTTCATTATAAACATGCTCACTATCTGCTCTTGCTGATTCCCCCAAAACTCTTGTTACTAAACCAAATGTACTATCAGCACTATCCTGAAAAATATTTAACTGATAAGGAACCCCTGTATCTCCGACCTGGTCTTCTATCACTTTTGCTATATCTGTTCCTGACCATCCAAAAGTTAATCCGAATATTCCGTTGCTGTTTGTATGAAAAAGTCCACGGTTACTATATGTAGGTACCGGTCTCCATATCTGCCCTACATGATTCAATGCAACAGATTTATCTGACAAGGGATTGCCATAACTATCAGTTATTTTTCCTATAATCAGCCCGGTATTGTACCCCATGGTAAAAAGTTTAATAAACAGAATACCCATTTCTAATATTAATCAATCTCCTGATTAAATATTAGATCCAGAATTACTGAGCGCACATCATAAGGAATTATTGGCCTTGCGCATATTCAGCCTGCCATTCTGCAGAATCGGGATCATCACCTTTTTGTCCATCCAGCTTAATCAGGAAGTTTTTAGCAGGGAAATATGGCGTCATATGAATGTCCAGGAAAATTCGGTCTTTTTGTTTAGGGTCCTGTTCAAATCTCAAAATCTTGAACTTTTCAATCAACTTGCCCGGACCGGTAATATTATCTAAAAATTTTACAATCTGCTTTTGAATATCCATCCTGGTATTTACGTTGAAATTTTCAAATGCCCTCCGGTTCAGGAAATCAATCAACACTTTGGTAACATAATCGAAAACACGTACAACAGAATATGTTTGCAGGCCAATATTATCGCCATTGAACAAAGTTTTTGCAGAAAACGGCATTACTTTACCATATTCATTTACCATAGGTACCAAGCCTATTTTTTCCAGTTGGGCGATTTCGCTTTTCTTAAGCTGGAAGCGGACGCCATCTATTTCATTCAGGGCGCCATGTTTTCTTCCTGCTGCAACTTGAGACATTAACGTACTGTACACTTTACCGGCAAGTGCGGTGGATGGTGGAATGAAAAGATCATCTTCTTCGCCAACTTCCTGGCTTTTGCCGCGGCCTACTAACCAGTTGCAGGTCATCATTACATTCGATAAATAAGCATCTCCTCCGGTGAGATCTGCAGATTCAAACAAATCAACCACATCATCCGGCCCGTCAAGGTGTTCGAAATCGGTAACAAGCATCACTTTATTTTTGTAAGCAATCCTTGCCCACTTATCAACTACTTTTTTCGATCCAAGATAGCCCGGAATGGCCAATATGGAATAGTTGTCACGAAGATCGAGGCGGTCGTAATTTTGTTGCAATTCTTCAGAAACAGCATCAATGAAAACAGTATTATCCAGATCGGACAATTGTTCCATCGAGGCATTCATAACATACACATTCTTTGCTTTATCCTGGTCAGTATTCTTATAAAAATTATTTACCGAGCGGTAAGAACGTTCCAACTCCCGTGTGGCTTCTAAAGCACTCTTCAGGTTTTTATTCAGCAAGCTCTGGGCCTTATCAGATTTGGCCTGGGCATTTTCAATAAGGGATACAACAGAATCGGAAGAAGACAGGAGGTCGAGGATCAGCTCAAACCTTTTCTTTAAGGCAGCCCGTTCATCTTTTTTAGAATCTTCAGAAAGGAAAATTTTCTTTCTTGCTTTTTTATCGGGGTTTAAATTCTGCGCCCCGTCGATAGTAGTTTCGATAATACCAAAGCCTCCGTATTTAGTTAAAGCAGACAAGCCCTGGTCAAGCGATAATTCCCGCAGCTGTTCTTTTTCCGCAGATTGTGCACCCTGAACTTGTTTTTCTTCGTTAGCCATAAGAATGATGTTTTGAAAATAATATTATGCAGGTTGTTCCATTTCGTTAATTAGTGCTTTGATGCACGACATATATGCCGCTTTTGCATCTTTGTTTTCCAGCAATGTTTTGAGAATTTTATTCGATTTTAACTGCTTCACAAACTTCTGTAGGTCGTCGCATTGCTGGTTTAATTCATTGAGATATGCACTTTGTTTGGTAATACCTTGTTTTCCGAAATCGGCGAGGCTTTCAAAATGCAGTTCTTCTGATTTGGAAGAACCATCTTCTGTTTCAAACTCTACCTCCTTGGCAGGTTTAAAAAAAGCAAATACATCACTTACATTTTTCAGGTCGGGAATGATCTGTGGGGAAAGTGGTGGGTCGTCTGTGAGCTTTTCGATCAGTAAAGTGCGATTTTGTGGTATATCTGCAATTCCTTCACTGACTTCATTTTTTCTTTCCTGACCACCGATGTCATAATTGAACATAAATCAAAATTTAGAAAGTAAGTATTATTGTTTAAGAATATTGCTTAAAGAAATATCTAATTTAAAAAATAATTTTTGTTCCTAGCTTAATACATCAAGTTTCAGTTCATAATGAATATTCCAGACTGCTGATAGTTCAATACCCCAGCCAGCATAAGGCACATCAACAATAATGCCTGCAGGGTGGCCGTCATAAGCATCAAAGCTACCCATAATGTTATTTGCTAAATTGGTTATATAGTTTAATTTATTTTTATTTTCTGCTACTTTAACGCCTTTAGCAAACGCCTCCAGGATTTCATATTCCTCTTTTTTTATAGGTATCCTTCCAATTTTTTCAACAGCTGAAACTGTAAGACTCGGACCACCCAAATCAACTTTATGTACCTGAGTATAGAACTGTGCATTAAATACTCCTAATAATGATATACCTACTGATCCTCCTAATCCCGGCCCTAATCTGATGCCAAATGCTGTACAACCATAGTATGATGAAGGATCTGCTATTTGATCTGACCTAACTATGTAACCGGTCAGCGACTCCGTGCCAGCTAAAAACAACGTACCTCCGGTTTTCACAACAACTCCAATCCAAAAATTTCTTGAAGACAGACTCATTTTAAAACATTAATATCATCAACTCACACTGTTTGTTACTTTCAACATGGATTCGAATCAATAATATTCACCTACAAATTCAAAAAGAAAAATTACAATTTTGTTTCTACACAACCAATTTTAATTATAAAATTTAATTAATTTAAATCGCCTTTAAAATCTGCAACACGATTAATATTGTATTCCAAAATCATTTTATATCGGTTTCATTTTTGTTGTTCCAAACTTAAATCTTTTACCAGGTCAACCCAAGTCCAAATGGGCAAACAACATTTAAAATGGGTGAACTGCATTTAAAATGAAAACAAACCGTTGGTTATAATAACGAACTGAACCGTTGGGGTAAAACCATTCTCTCAGAAGCAACATGCAAGATGTCTTGTTTATTCAGGATTAAGAAATTGGTTTTCATCTTAGGAAAACAAACCACTTAGCAAGACAATTGCAAATGATATCCTGTAACCTGACAAAGGTAAACAGAACAACATATTAAAATGTTGTTTCCGCAATTTTTGTTCATCCCCTTTTTGGGTTATGCCTTTTTAAAATCCCAGTCAATTTCATTCTCATTTTTCAGGCTAAGATTTATAGCCGAGCCTTTTATTACATCGCCTGAGATAATTTTTCTGGAAATTGGCCGTCTGAGCTGATTCCGGATTACGCCTTTAATTTGCCTCGCGCCATATTTTGGCGTGAAACCGGATAAAGTAAGATTGCGTTTTGCGTCCGGTGTTATGGATAGAGAAATGCCTTGCTTTGACAAAGGGTCTGTCAGGCTTTTTAAATGAATATCGAAAATTCGAACCGCATTCTCTTCAGAAATGGGAGCGAAGGGCACAATTTCAGTAAGCCTCGCCAGAAATTCAGGCCTGAAATACCTGGCCATAATTTCCATCATATCTGTTGAAGAGGGGATTTCTCCTTTACCAAATCTTTCTACTATAAAATCGCTTCCGATATTGGATGTGAAAAGCACAATTGCATTTGAAAAATCTCCTTCCTTACCCAATCGGTCATGTAATTTCCCCTCGTCTAAAATTTGCAGGAAAATATCAAATACAGAGGGGTGCGCTTTTTCGATTTCATCGAACAAGACAACTGAATAAGGCTTTTCTCTGATTTTGTTTACCAGCATGCCCCCTTCTTCATAACCCACATATCCCGGAGGGGCCCCATAGAGAAGCGCCGCCGAATGTTCTTCTTTGAATTCAGACATATCGAACCTGATAAGAAAGGATTCATCATTAAAAAGAAAATCAGCAAGCGATTTAGCCAACTCCGTTTTTCCCGTCCCGGTGGGCCCTAATAAAAAGAATGACCCTATCGGTTGACCGGCTTTAATTAGACCAGACCTTGATTCTAAAATAGCTTCGGAAACAGCTTTGATAGCATGGTCTTGCCCGATTACTCTTTTTTTGAGCACATCTTCAACCGATAATAACTTTTCTCTTTCTTTACTTTGAATTTTTCCGAGCGGTATACCGGTTTTATAAGATATTATGGCAGCCACATCAGTTTTGGTAACCGATTCTCTTTTCTCATCTGCAAAATTCTTCAAACGGGAAACGGAAGATTTCATTTGATCGGATAGTACAGAAGCCACTTCAAGATCAAGGTTCTCCATTTCTCCGCTTTCATCCAGTTTATTGAAAAGAATAGGGCTGATCTTATCTCTTAATTCTTTATAGCACCACTTCAGCTTATCGAGGATATCTTCTCTGTCATCGCTCCCGGTAATGGATAACAACTTTTTTTCAACATCTTCCAGCTCTCTTATTGAAGTATCGCCCATCATTTTAATGGCGGCCATTGTTCTGTCAATAAGGTCGACTGCGGAATCGGGGAGCCTCCTGTCTTTTGAATATCTTTTTGCCAACACGACGGCATCTCGCAGGGCATCAGTTTCTACTTTCAGGTCATGGTGCTTTTCATATAATGGCACTACATTTTTGAGCATATTAATTGCCGTTTCGATATCCGGTTCTTCTACCTTTATTACTTCAAAGCGTCTGCTGAATGCTTCATCTGATTCAATATATTTTCTATATTCCTCATTGGTCGTAGCGCCAAGTAAAGTCAATTCGCCCCTGGCCAGCTCCGGTTTTAAAAGATTTACTACCCCTGTTCCGATAGACCCTTTGCTGTCGAGTAATAAATGAATTTCATCTATAAACAGGATTGCTTTTTCAAATTGTTTGATTTCTTTGATAATGTTTTTTATCCTGTCTTCCACTTCGCCTTTATACGAAGCGCCAGCCACCAAAGCACCGGTATCCAGTTCAAGCAGCCTTGCATTTTCCAGCATCTTGGGTACTTTACCTTGTATTATGGCCTGAGCAAACCCTTCAATAAGTGCTGTTTTACCGACGCCTGGTTCACCTACAATGATTACATTAGGTTTCGTTCTCCTGCCCAATACTTCAATCATCATCCGCAACTCTTTATCACGGCCAATTATCGGGTCCAGCCTGCCTTCCTCAGCAAGCGAGGTTTTATCAACACAGTATTTGTACAGCGCATTTGCTTTGGCTGCCGCAGTTTCATTATTGTTTTTTGTTGTGGTGTTTTTCTGATCCGGTTTTATAGACTGCTGAATAGTATCTTCACTGATTGCAGCATCCATGATTTCCTTTTGTGTAGAAGGGAATGTCTTCAACTGGTCATGCGTAAAAGCAGCGCCAGGTTTAAGCAATGCGGCAAATATGCTGATGGGGTCTGTATAATCGTGGTTGAGTTGCATCGCAATTAAATCAGCCAGTTCAATGGCTGCAGCGGCTTTTGCATCGGCAGAAGCCGTAGCGGCAACTTTCGCAGTTTTAGGATAAGTTTCTATTCGTATTTCAGCCCATTCCCGCATGAAGTTGATATCTTTTTGTATTGCGGCCAGCCATGAAGCAAGCCCGACTTCATTATGAAGCAATGCAAGCATCAGGTGACCGGGGCCAAAAGTTTCATTACTGAATTCTTTGGCTAAAGATTGGGCTATTGAAATAGCTCTTCTGGACTCTTCATTAAAAGCCATAAAATTTATTTTTGAATAGAATGATTAACCCATATTCGACAACTTCTTTAATTCGTTGTCAATTTTTTTGAGTATTTTATTTACTTTATCTCCGTCAGGATAATTCGGGCTCGACTTTTCAAAAACATCTTTTGCCGATGACAATATGCCTCTTTTCTCAATAAGGTTTTTGGTGTTTTGGGCTTTGTCGTATAATGACTGTCCTGTTTCAAAAAGTACGGTCGCTTTTTGTGCTTCGGTTATATTACTGTTTTTACCTGAAGACGCCGATGACTGAAGAGCTTGCTTGTCTTTTTTACAGGCTTCCAGATCGTCCTGTGCTTTTTGCAGTTGTGCCTGAAGTTGTGCTTCTTTTGCATTATTTGTCATAGCTCCTCCGCCACCACCGCCAGAAGGTGGCGAAGCAGGTTTTGCACTTGCAGCTGCAGCAAGCTTTGCAATTTCAAGCTGGGTGTTGCATGCCTGCAATGCAGTTTGCGCTTTTATGAGTTCATTGGCATCGCCTCCTTTAGCCAGCAATGAGCTTTGCAGTTGACTGATCGTGTTCCTGTAAGATAGTATTGTGGTGAATGCATTAATGTAGTTAAAAGAATTCTTTTTGGAGATGGGGGAAATAAATCCTGCACTGTCGCTCTGTACTTCTGAAATTACATTACTGATGTCTTTCTGGTATTGATTCAACTGTGTTTGAAGATTTCCTTTTTCAATATCGTTTGTAGAACTCAGGTAATTTTTATCAGTTTGAACAAGACTATTCAGGCTTGATGTAGCCCCGTCAATTTTTGCCATCAGTTTGGCTTGTTCTTCTTCAGTGGTTTTGTACAATTCAATCTTATTTTTAAAAATGCCTGCAGGTACATTAAATAAGAAATAAGAAATAACAACCACTGCTAATAGTGACAGGGCATATACTCCGATGAATTTTCCAATAGCAGCGCTTCTTGCACTTTTGTTTACTGCATCCATAATGTGATTTTTTCTTCTTTATAAATTTGCTTTGGTAAGTGTTTCCCATATTATCAGGATAAGGGGCTCCAACGGGTATTTGGTTTTTCCTGAGGTGGATTTTGCGGTTTGGTTTCTTTTACTTCCTGCTCGATTACAAAAATATTCTGGCCTTTCTTTTTTCCGATAAAATCAAGCAAGGACAGTTTCTGGAATATCTGGATATATAATTGATATATCTGCCCGATTTCAGTGAAAACAAGCTGTATGTCAAAATGGTTATACTGCAGTTGCAGTGATTTTGTGGTGGCCAGTTCAATACTTCCGGCTTGTACATCTGTCCATTCCGCAAAGTAGTTGAGCATTTCTTCCCTTTCTTTTTCGGTGTAACAAACCAGGAGTGTATTTATATATTGGATATTGCTCAGCAGAAATACAAACAAGTGAACAGGTGCAGCCTGACTGATGATCCATTGGTTGTATAATTTTTGCGAGGATAAATATTTCAGCATGTTTTCGCTGAGCTTAAGGATACTTGCAGAAAGGGTGGTAGCTTGCTGCTGTTGTGTTTTTGAATTTATTTTTTGAATAATTCTTGTACAATATTGTTCCCAGTTTTCAAGCTGTTGACGGAAATTTCTGTGCCATTGCTCTAAGGCTGGCAATGATGCGATGGAACTGCATGGCGGGATATAATCTTTCTGATAAATGAGATCACCGTTCTGGTAAACGATTTTTCCTAAAACCAGGCTTGTTTGCAATTGCCCGAGATTAACCTGTTCGGCAGGCACAAGATCAAGTTTAACATCAGCTTTAGTGAAAGGATGACGGGGAGGATTTTCATTCATCAGTGGTTCGCCCACAGGTATTCTTTCGAAAACATTAACCGTTAGCACAATGAAAAGCGACTGTGATTGAGAAGTCTGAAGATTGAATTTTTTGGCAACCTCTTTAAAATTCGTATTCAGTTTTATCGGATCATTTGAAAGCAGTTGAATCCTGCAACCGTTTGCTGTTACGGCTTTGCAGGCGTTGAGCTCAATATTTATCTGCTGGCTAAAATCGCAAAATACATTTATTTCAAATGAACCTTCAGCAGCCAGTAAACCAAAGTTATAGGCTGTTAAGTGTTGTGCGGAAACATCTCTTAATTGTTCCTGGAGATATTGTCCCGTCTGATCGAAATGAAGCTTTGAAATTTTCATTCCGTCAATCCAGTTCACAGGTAAATAGTTCAGGTCTCCAAGCATGCTGTAATAATTTAAATGACAGTAGTGTAATTTAGTCTACCAAAGTAAGATATTTCATTTTCAACAACAAATGAAAGTGAAGTTTTTGAAAAGTCCAGTTCGAATTCGATATTATTTTCCAATGGCACAAACAAATTACAAAGAAATTCGTGAATTTTCATTTTTTGCCCGCCCGGCATATAATCAATAAGATTATCCAGCTTCTGCAGAAAGATTTTGATTTTGAATGATTGTGTTGTTGAAAAAACCGCTCCATCCAGAATGGTATCGCTGCCCAGCACGCTACTTCCCAGAACAGGTGCATTTTTGATACTGTATTTTTGAGGGGCAGATGGAATTATTTCGACTTCGTCGCCGCTAACTGCACTAATCACAAAACCGGTCAGCTTTGTATCTCCGACCAGTTTATGAAGCACCGGCATTAATAAACCCAGCTTGCTTTTTTGGAGTTCGGTAAAAAAATCCGGGAAATCCCAGAGGGAATCAATCAAATCCGTATGCAGGTCGCCGTTAGTTTCGAACAAAAACTTCCGCTCTTCAGTTTCAAGTTTTACGCGCAACCTGTAAAATTCCTGTTCAAAGGGGTTGAAAAACTGCCTAGCTGATTTTTCAAGTTCGTTTTGGAATTTTATTTCTTTAATGATCTTTTCTTTGTCGAACGTTTTTTGGGTGTCCGAAGGCTGATGGAAGAGATCTTCCGGAAGCTTATCATAAATCCCATCCCTGTTTACAACAAAGCGTAACTTCTTTTTCCTTGAATTGCTTAGTTCAACATGTTCGGTTTTTTCGATATCCCTGTGATAGCTCCTTGAGAACAAACTGTTATTAACAACGGTAACGTCTTCCATGCTTATGTTGTCAGATATCAATTCGGCGAGAATAATTTCAAGCCTTATATCCAACTGCATCCGGTTCAGTAATTCATTTATTTTTTCCAGTGAAGACATTTCTTCAGTTATATTTTATACGAGTTTTATCTGAAAAGGAATATTATTGGCTGATTGCTTTTCTATTTTCAATTTGAGTTGTAACAGGCGCTGTTCCCACTCTTCTTCAGTGAGGCTTCCTGGTTCAGGATAAATTGTGATAACCATTGTTTGAACAAAGCCTTCCGTTTGAGCACTGCTTTTTATAAACGCTTTTTTATAATCAATATTCCTGGCACTTTTTCCAAGCTCGGTCTGCACAAATGTTTTCAGGTCTTGCAGGGTCACTATCCTGTCATGAGTTAATAAAGAGGTTTTATAATGATCAATTTTTTCGGAATCACTGAATTTATTTTTTCCGCCATAAGTGGAACTAATTAAAAAAATTGAATTCGATTTTACATTACTGTTCCGGTAGGGTGCCAGCTTGGAGCCCACCGGAATTTTGTTGCTTATTTCTCCTTTACAACTCCAGAATTCAATCATTACATTAGCACCTTCTCGTTGGGGTTTGATCATCAGGTAAGGGTATGGTGACTGAGTTTTATTCTGCAGTTTTATTTTTTCTTCAATTCTTGCCAGCACCTGGTTCAATTCGCGGATATTCTGTATAAGGAAATCTTCCCCGAGTGATGCGAAATAAGAACTTTCTTCTTTGATAAGTTCGGCAAGGCTGGTAAGCGTATCGTTGGAATTGCGCTGGTCGAACCTGTTTATTCCGTACCTCAAAGTATACGTTTCGGGACCCATGTTTTCTGGGTTCGCAAAAGGAATAAGCTTAATCGGTTGTCCATAACTGTTAGTAATTTCCCTGATGGATAAAAAAGTACCGTCAGTTTCCATCGGAACGATATTCAGGCTCTGTCCAAGTTTGTAAGTAATCTTATTCAATTTCCTGTTCAAAACAGGAACTGCATTAATGCAGCAGAAAATGGAATCCAGTGCTTCTTCAGGAACTGCGGTTGGGAACTTCACTTCCATCCATAAAACCGGTTCGCGTAATTCTTTGAGCTCTTTTTTATCGAAAAACAGTTCAAAGGTTTCAGGATATGCCTGCCGTTTTACCTTAAGTTGTTCCAGAGTTTCAGCGTTGGTAACGGTAATATATTGGGGATTGAAAATGTCATATACTTCCTGTTCTATGTTTTGCATGGCGTCAAACTGAGCGGCAAGTTTTACTGCGGCCGTTTGTTTTTGATTAATTGTCACCAATCCCGGAATATGTTGCAGGCTGCGGCCATTAAGGAACCAATGTGTATAGGGAAGGTAAGAAAACCAGTTCCTGCTTTCGCGCTGGTTTGGCCAGTTAAAAAAGAATGAAATATTCTGCAGTTTTTCTACGTCTTCATGCAGTTCGATACCCAGCCAGACCGTATGCTCATAATCCACTGATTTTTTTGAAGAAGAAGCAATGGAAAATCTTTGATTGCCATCTCCGATTTCAAATAATTCACGTGAAGAAGAAATGTATCTGATAGCTCCGTCTACCAGTTTCATAGCATGGGAAGGAGAAAAAAACAATTCTGTATTTTGTTCATCACGTTTTTTGTCGTTGCCGGAAGGCCTGTATACGAATTGCACGTCGGTATGCAAAACTGATACAGGTTCTGATGACCTGGCTTGTATCATTCCGTAAGCAGGGCGAACGGCAACAGTTCCGGGATATAATAATTCCGCCAGCCGTTCAAGCATCCTGTTTTGAGCTTTGCCGATTTCATCTGCAGTCTTTTCAAATTCAACCGCACAGGCTTCAATAAGCAGATTCACGAGCGGATCAAAATCGTCCATTTCGGATTCGGAGAAACCCCAAAGTTCGGCGGCATGTTTCAGCATCCTGTTGCGAACGCGGTCGCGCAAAAAATATTTCTGGGCTAATTCTTCAAAAGCCATTCTTTAAGTTTAAGATAGTAAGAGGTCAAAAGATATTTAAAATTAATTTTTTTGAACGACTCATCCAACTTAGGGGCTGAATGCCTGCAGAAAATTAGCTGAATATTTCATGTTGAACATAAAATCATCTATTTTTATTGTAGCAATTTTGAGTAACAGGTATTTCTATCATAAATTATAGATATGGGACAACCCGCAGCAAGAATAGGAGATATGCATGTTTGCCCGATGGTAACCCCGGGTTTGCCGCCTATACCACACGTTGGCGGACCTATTACAGGACCAGGTTGCCCCACTGTATTGATCGGAGGCACACCTGCTTCTGTAGTTGGCGATTTATGCGTTTGCGTTGGCCCCCCTGACTCCATCGTCATGGGATCTACTACAGTTCTTATCGGCGGCAAGCCCGCAGTACGAATGGGAGATAATACTGCGCATGGTGGGTCAATCGTACTGGGTTGCCCTACTGTTCTCATTGGGTAGTATAAAAAGCATTTTTGCTTTCATTGTTAAATAACGGTTTCCATTTTATATTTCGTTAAACAGGTATTTTTGGAGCAATTGCTTGCCTTCTTCTATTGCTTTTCTGCCACTCGATTCAATACCATACCATCCATGATAACCGCTTTCTCTGCATAAGGATATCATTTCAGCCGTCTGTTTCTCGGAAGGTTGATTACGATATGACATCCCTTTTGCAAACGCGAGTGTTTTTTGTAAGTAAACATAGTTGTTGAAGTTATCTGAAGGTTCCCGCCAGTCAGGATAAGTACCGAATAAAGGGTGATTTACTTCTTCGATCAGCTCAACCATAAAATCAGCATTATCGGATACCCCGCCGTGATTTTCTATCAGAATATGAATGCCGGAACCTGAAGCGTAATCCAATAGAAGATGATAGGATTCTGCTGCCCATTTTAATGCATCTGTTTTCAAGCAGTTTTCAGATCCGCGGCAATTGGTGCGTATTGCATGGCAACCCAGATAATGGGCAATATCTATCCATTTCCGATGATTGATCGCAAATTGTTTGCGATCTTGCTTTTCAATAGCACAACCATCGCCTTCATCATCCACCATAATCAAAATCATTTGGATGCCATAATCAGCTGCATTTCTTTTTAATGTATTGAGGTATTCTACAGTAGGCACTTCAAATAAAGTGTTTACAAATTCAATCCCGTTCAGCCCAAAATCTTCCCTGGCAACCCTTGGAAAGTCGAGTGTTTTCCATTTGCCGGCGCGGATCTCTTCAACAAGCGCCCATTGGGCAAGGGAGATATCATCTTTTTTCATTGTAGTTACTTATTTATAGAGGCTAAGTTATTACAAGCATTTTGAATGGTATATAATCAACAGTATTAATCAGAAAACAAATTGCAGTTACAAAAAGGAATATGATATGGCAGTATTTTGAAGTGATGGCATATAAGTTACATTCAAACAAAACATGTTAATTTGTTATTACCTTATCCTGCTTAATATTGATGCATCATATATTTGATTTCAGAAATAAGCAGATTGATTTTTTTATAAAAAACCAGATTGCTATCAGTATGGGAAGGCGTATTATTAATTGATTTTACCGGTTAGCCATCCTCGTTATATTGGTAAGTGTAGGTAATAGTATAACTCAACCCTGAAGTGTTGAGATTATTGGCTACGTATAGATGGCGGATTATTGGAAGAAATATACCCTGAAGATAATGCGGCAGGTAATAATGAAATCGGGCTTTTCCCGGTCATGCACATGATAATTGTTAGTTTGAGTTAACACACCAGTCGTGAAATTGTAATATTTCATTTCTGAATAATTGTTATTTGCGTCTATATTGAATTCCGATTGCAGCACTTTACTACCTGTAGTTATGGCTTTTCTTGTAGCGTTTATTTTTCCCGAGTTAAGGCTTTATATGATAATTGTGTGTTTCAATAACTCCGCTGGTTAAATAGTATTCAACCTTGTTCCACCTTGCCGGAACTGTTATAGTAATAAACATTGCGCACATCATCTGGTGATGGGGATAATACCGCATATTTATCTTATCAGTATGTTCATTTACTGATTAACAAAAAATCAGTTTTGACTAGATGACGCAACAGGATAACCAGTCTCCGGCAAGAAAAAGGATTCATGTGATTCATCCGGAGTTTTCAAGTGAAAATTAATACTGAATTCTGAAAACAGCTGATGAAAAGACCATTAATGGACATGTATGAAGGGAATAATTTACTGGGGGATGTGCCGATGATAATCAAGTTCCGCTTTATTTCCAATACCTGGTTAGGCGTAAAAAATTTAATTTCGTAGCAGAATTTTGCCTGTTTGCCTCTTTTCAGTATAATGAAATCGCAGATAACATAAGTTTATACATAAAAAAAGATTTTATGAGAAAATATTTCCTCTTAAAAAAAATGAAGAATCACATGAACGGATTGCTGTGGGTTGGGTTGCTTGCAATTACATTTGTTTTTGCAACAACAGCCTGCAGTGCCCAGCCCACTCCGGATAAATCATTACTGGCGCTTTCAAAAACCAATCACACACTGGCGATTGTTGATCCGAGAACTTTAAAAATTATTGCACGTATACCCGTAGGTCAGGACCCTCATGAAGTTATTGCGTCATCAGATGGGAAAACTGCTTATGTTACCATTTACGGAGGCGGAAGTCTGCATGAACTGAATGTAATTGATCTCATTGCGCAAAAACCATTGGTAAATGTTGATACAAAACCTTTGTTTGGCCCTCACGGCCTCACATTTGCTAATGGAAAAGCCTGGTTCACTGCAGAAGGTTCAAAGTCAGTTGGCCGTTACGATCCGACAACCGGGAAGATTGACTGGAGCATGGGAACCGGGCAAGACAGAACTCATATGATCTATGTAAGTGGGGATGGTAAAAAAATTTATACAACAAATGTTTCATCAGGCACAGTCAGCATACTCGTCGATACATTAATACAGCCGCCTGTAAGAATGGTTGCACCGGCGGGAAATCAAAATACATCAAACCCTCAACAGCCGCCGGCCGGTCCGCCGCCTCCGGGATTCGGCCCTCATGAAGATTGGATACAGACTGTTATCCCGACAGCAAGAGGTTCAGAAGGATTTGATGTGTCGCCTGATGGCCGCGAATTATGGACCGCATCAAGTGATAACGGCGTAATCTCCATAATTGATCTTGTTTCAAAAAAATTAGCCACACAAATTGATGCAAAAGCTTTTGGCGCAAATCGTTTGAAATTTACACCCGACGGAAAACTCGTGTTTATTTCAAGTCTGCGCGATGGGCAACTGTTTATTTATGATGCGGCTTCTCGTAAACAATTAAAACAACTAAGCATAGGGCATGGTGCAGCGGGTATATTGATGGATACTGACGGCTCGCGTGTGTTTGTGGCATGTTCTGCAGATAACAATATTGCTATTATTGATCTTAGAACTTTAGAAGTTACCGGCCATCTTGATGTAGGCGGAGTTCCTGATGGTCTTGGCTGGGCAATACGTTAATGAACCAGCATGAACATTTATTTTTTGACCCAGTAATCGGCAACAGTAACCTCGCTGGCAATGGCCAATGAAATTTTGAACAGTTTAGGATACATGGGCATTTTCTTATAGCTGTCCAGGTCTTCTTTGGAAGTGAAAGTAGTTACGTACACATGCTTTATTATACCTGTATCACGTGTGGAAATATTAACACCTGACTCGAAATCTTTCACCATCGGGCCTTTTGACAAGTTTGCATAAATATCATCCAGTGCACGCACACTGTCTGAAGGAATATCTTTCTTGAAACTGATCATAACAATATGCCGTAAAATCGATGAAGAGGTATTGGTGTTTTGCGCGGCAACCTTACCTTCAAGAAATAAAAAAAAACTGACAAAAAGTAAAAGCAAAATATTTTTTCTTTTCATAACGGGCATTTTTATAGTAAGCTACTGAATTATTTAATAAACTCACTCAGTTGGCCCATGAATTATTGTTCCCGAAAAACTTATTAAGATATGAATATATACTGCGGATAACAGTATTTTTTCTGCATATGGGCTGCGGGATTGAGCATAAGGCCCACAGGAGCGATTTGCGAGCGACGAGGACTTGCAGCGAAAACCCGGACGGATGCTGAACAGAGAGGAAATGCTGACAGCCCTGATAAAATTTTCGAATATCTTTAACAATGAATGAATAGCAGGGCCAGCTTTCCATATCGGTACCGTGTAGTTATTTTTTTATGCCTGTTGATGATCATTACGTATCTCGACAGGATAAGCATTTCGTTAGTGGGAGTGAGGATTAAATCGGATTTTCATCTCAGTAATACGCAATTCGGAATGGTACTTGGCGCTTTTTCTTTGTCATATGCGTTGTTTGAAATCCCTTCCGGTATCTGGGGCGACCGTATTGGTCAGCGGGCAATTTTTATACGTATTGTGTTATGGTGGTCGCTGTTCACGGCACTAACGGGGATGGCTACCGGATTTCTTTCCCTGCTTATTATACGGTTTCTGTTTGGCTCAGGAGAAGCAGGTGCAGTGCCCAATACCGCTGCTGCGGTATCGCGCTGGTTCCCCATGCAGGAAACATCAAAAGGTTTGTCGATTGCCATTGCAGGTCAATATATTGGCTCAGCCATTGGGCCGGTAATAATGGTACCTATTGCGCAGGCATATGGATGGCGTTCCGGTTTTTTTGTGAATGCTGTTATTGGCGTGTTGTGGGTTATTGTTTGTGTGCTTTGGTTCAGAAATAACCCTTCAGAGATGAAGCGGATTTCAGAACAGGAAAAAATACTGATAGAAACAAACAGGCGTTTCCAGTTTCACCGGCAAAATATTCACTGGAGAAAAATTTTAAAAAACAGGAGTTTATTAGCGCTGGTCATTGCGTTTTCTGCTTCGCAATGGTCAAATTATTTTTTTATTGCCTGGATGCCCTTGTATCTCCAGGATGGGAAACATTTTTCTGAGAATGAAATGCGCTTTACTTTTTCATCAGTATTTGCTATCGGTTTTTTAGCCTGTTTGTTCAGTGGCTATCTCGGAGACTGGTTAGTGAAAAGAATAGGTTTGAAGAAAGGAAGAAGTTTATTTGGCCTTACCGTTTTAGGCGTTTTGGGCATTTCTATCCTGTTGCAAACTTTTATTGCCAACCACACAACCATCATTATACTGATGATTATCGGTATAATCTTTCAGGCATTGCATGGCATACCGGCGTTTTCAGTTTGTGTGGATGTTGCCGGCAGCAGGGCGGCAAGTGTTTCAGGCATTATGAATTTTTGCGGCCAGCTTGCTGCTTTTTTAATTGTTATCGTGTTTGGCAAAGCAGCAGATTTTTCGCATGGTTTTAATGTTTCATTGTATATTATCAGCGCTGCATTATTTGTTGGTGCATTATTGTGGTTATTCGTTGATGCTTCCAAACAGCTTGTTGAAGAAAATATATCAGAATATGAAAAAGCTGAGCACAACCACTAAAGTGAGCAACAGTGTTGTTAATCCTAAAAAATTCGCCAGCCTGCCATTGGCCTGTTTTCCCATTATTTTTTTGTTATTGCAGATATGCAAAATGATCCCGATAAGTATGGGCGCGGTGATGCCGTACAATTCGGTAGTGTAAAGAAGCATTTTCACCGGGCTTAGGTCCAGGATATTCAATAAAAGCCCGATGACTGTTGCCATAATAATGACGGAATAAAAATGTTTTGCTTCTGAAAAGTTTTTATTCAGCCCTTTTTCCCAATCAAAAATTTCGGCAAGAATATATGATACCGTTGCTGATAATACGGGTATGATCAGAAAGCCGGTACCGATTATTCCGATCGAAAATAACAGATAAGTAAAATTGCCTGCCAATGGTTTCAATGCAACTGCTGCATCCTGAACTGTGTTGATTTCTTTTATGTGTTGCTGATGGAGCACAGTGCCTGCAGCAAGCATGATAAAATACATGATCAGCACGGCAAAAAAACTTCCAAATAAAATATCCGCACGCATCCGCAGAAAAATATATTTTGAATGAACGATCTTTTTGTTCATTATTTCCATGTCTTCCACTTCCATAGATGTCTGCCAGAAAAAAACGTAAGGAGAAAGGATGGAACCGATTAAGCCTGTTAAAACAAGAAGGAAACTTTTGTCAATAATAATTGTAGGGAAAAAAGTATTTTTCAAAATAAGTTTCCAGTCTTGTGTAGCCCAAAAAGGAACGATAGTATAAATTAGTAAGCTGAGGCAAACCAGTTTCATTACCTGTTCGATTTTCCTATACGGCATTACTACGAGAAGCGTAATAAGTAATGCTGCAAAAAATATAGAAAAAATAAAAGGAGGGATAGACGGGTAAACAAGATTGGCTACAGCGCCCATGCCGGCAATATCTGCACCAATATTTAATAAGAAGGCAGGGCAACTTATGATGAGAAGCATATACAAAAGCCACCGTGGATAATAATTCTTTACAATTCCCGGCAATGTTTTTTTATTTACAATCCCTATGCGTGCGCACATTTCCTGTATTGATGCAAGCAGAGGATAGGCAATGATAGCGGTCCATAAAGTGGCCGGACCAAAGTTAGCGCCAGCTTGGGAATATGTTGTAATAGCAGATGGATCATCATCGCTTGCACCGGTAACAAGGCCTGGACCGAGTGTATGCCAGAAGCGGTTAATGTTTCTTTTTAACTTTTGCAGGTTAACCATGAATATCAGTCCAAAATAAATAGGACCAGTGATCTATTTTGATTTTTTGGTTTTTGGTAAATATCTTTCTTTGATAATGTGGATGTGATGCTCAACA
>Ga0335069_10001595_pt1 | contig 36316 bp, 47 predicted proteins | sample Lox_Sample_11_FD_206714 | JGI IMG/M metagenome (GOLD analysis project Ga0335069, IMG submission 206714) | Soil microbial communities from Loxahatchee National Wildlife Refuge, Florida, United States - Lox_Sample_1.1 | ecosystem: Environmental > Terrestrial > Soil > Wetlands | place: USA... | reverse complement strand
TCGCAGCCGCGCTTGCCAACGCACGCAAGTACAAGAAGATGGCTGAAGGCGGAGAGATCGAGATGGAGGGTTCTCCTGAAGATCTTCACGAAGAAGCCGCTCTCAGATCGCAGTCTCTCGGTTCCGTAGACTCAGCTCACGACGAAGGTGAAGCTGGAGAGCCTATCTATCCCATCCAGTCTGACGACGAAGGTCTCAGCCCGAACGTGGAAGAAGAAGAATCGCTCGCCAAAGCGCTTCAGAAAGCCCACTACGCTTCTAACCAGAATTCACACAGCTTTGAAGCTGATGACGAAGTCGCCGGGCACAAGATGGCCGATGGTGGTCTCGTAGAAGAGCACGCCAACAACGAAGTCGGATCTAAGCCCTCTCGGGATATGAGAGATGCTTCCGAAGAGCCTATGGCTGAAGAGATGAGTTCTATGGGCGCTCGCGGCCCAGATGAACATCGCGCTGCTCAGCCCGGCGCTCCTATGCCGTCAGGCTTAAGCGAAGAAGCTAAGCGTGCTCTGGCAGCTAAGAAGGCGAAGCGTCGGTATGGAAGCTACGACCCCAAGTAACGTAGAGCTAGAACTGATCGACAGGATGATGACCATCCATCGCATCCAGGTAGCCTTCCTGAAACGTCAGGGAGGCTTACCTAAGCGATTCAGGCGTGGGTCTGTCCAGCAGGACTTGTGTAAAGAAGTCGGCATCCCGTTCACTGGCCTGAACAAGCGGCTGGTGAACGAGGCGCTCTTAGCACTTGGCTACATCAAGATCACGGTCGACGGCATTCGGATGTACAGAAAGGCATGATATGGATGAAGACTTTAAGAAGATGGTCGTAGTGCGTCTGGACAAGATCGACGAGAACCTTGACCGCCACATGAAGCGCTCAGATGCTCTGGAAGCTCAAGTCGAGCCCATCCATGAACTCATGACTGAGCTTAAGGGAGCGATCCGGTTCGCCAAGTACGGCGGAGGCATCATCCTATTCTTGATCGCCGTGGCAGAATACCTGCACTGGACATTATAGATGGGCTGGATCAAGGAGATGTTCGAGGACGAGAGCGGCGGCACAAGCTGCATGCGTGTCATGTGCTTCTTGGCTCTCTTCGCAGCCATAGGCTTGGCGATCGCAGGCAAAGACACTTCCGTCGGAGCCTTCTTGATGTTTGCTGGCGGCGGCAAGGTCGTATCGAAGTTTGCCGAGACTCGAGGGAAGAGTGAGCAAACTGAAGAACGTGTGCCGTAGGTGCATGTCGTACATGCTCAGCCATCCAACACTGCCTGGTTGGAAGAAGTGTCCAACCTGCGGCTACTGTAAGAAGGAAGACTGATGGGTATCAGCAGACGGCTCTCCAACACTGGAAACTGGATGAACGGGACGCAGGGCATCAACACCGCCAACGCGATGTTCAACAGTCATTACGATGACTTGAACCGTGACCATTATAACTTGAACGGGCATGACTGGAAGGCTGACTTAAACAGGAGCGGCATCGAGTTAAGCAGCGACGATGACTTCTTCGAGGCCAGCTACTGGCACCGCTACTACAAGATCTGTAACCGTAAGCATCGCCTCGAGAAGGAAGAGCGACGTCTGCTCAGAGATCTCCTGGATGCAGTAGAGGAGATGAAGTGAGACAAATCAATGAAGCAACACTTGCCTTGGCGAAGTCATTTGAAAGTTGTAAGCTTACAGCCTACCAAGATCAAGTTGGAGTCTGGACGATCGGTTGGGGTCATACTGGCAAAGACGTGTACGAAGGTTGTACGATGACGCAAGAAGAAGCTGATACCACGCTGCTTGATGACTTGCAGAAGACCGCACGCGGAGTTGAAGCTTGCGTGAAGGTACCCATCTCTGACAACCAGTTCGGGGCTCTCGTCTCGTTCGCCTTCAACGTAGGACTTGGTAACTTAGAGAAGTCAACTCTTCTCAAGCTCCTTAACGAGGGCGACTTCCACGGTGCCAGCCTACAGTTTCAGATGTGGGATCATGCCGGTGGAGTGACTGTGCCTGGGCTCCTTCGCCGGAGAACCGCAGAAGTGCAGTTGTTCTTGACATGATCACTGGGCACTGGCGACACTTCGTAACTGATGAGAAGACTGAAGACATCCTAGGCGATGGCTCGGTCAACGGCGTCTCGTACATGATCTCGATGCGAGGCTCTCGCGTATCGAAGGTTAACCCACAGTGGGCATCTCATACTCAGACCAGGAACGGCGACCTGATCAGTAAGACGAACCCGCAAGAATACCTTGCATACTTGCGAAGGACTCGCAAGCTTCGATGCTCTAGCTCTTCTTAGATATAGAAGCCAGCATTTCCTGGATGCCGTCTGTCTTGAACTCACCTGATTCGATCTTGGCGTAAGTCTGATAACTGCACACGACGACTAACTCGCCTTCATGCCTAAGGGCATACGCTCTGGGGCAGTAGTAGCAGATCTTCCATCCGTACTGACGCTTGCCGTTTCGCTTCCTCCAGATCCTCGAAGACTTGGAGTCTTGCGGCCTCAGTCGTGGCTTCTTCGCGTAGGTCTTGCGGTGTGCGAAGTCGCACACGTACTTGTCAGGAACGATCTTCACGCCCACTCCTTGAACTCAACCCAGTCGGGACAGAAGATCAATCGAATACCCTTCTTACCAAAGATCGTCGTCAGTTCACCGTTGCATGAGCAGAACTGCTTCCACTCATCCTTCGTCATCTCTTTGGTCGCGCGAGCGATCACTATGGAGTCGCGCTCAAACTGTTGAAGATCGACTTCTGTACCGTTGGAGTCATAGAACTTCATTCGAGTCCATCCCTCATGTTCTGTAAGTGTGCAGCTTCAGCTTCATCAGCCGATGAAGTAACTGGCTCATAATCATACTCGTCTCCGTAATCACCGGCGATCTCCACGTAGTCCGTGCCAGTTACTGTCTGGATGTTCAAGGCCCATCGAGTATCAGCATCTCTGATCACGACAGCCTTATTCTGATCGAAACCTTGTAGCTGTTGGATAAGTTCTTTGACCGTCACACTTCCTCCTTAAAGGCTTGCCATGCAGCTCTTAGACGTTCCAGCAGACTCTTCTTGGTGATCGTCCGTTCACGCGGAGGCTGAGTTCGATCGAGGCCAAAGAAGGGCGGCTGTATCACGTAGTTATACTTTCGTTCAGGCAGCCAAGCGCTGAGCCCGACAAGAGGCAGCTCTGCATCATCTTTAACGCGCATCGCGCCGGTTCCATAAACCATCGCGTCGTGCAAAGCTGCCTCAGTAGCTGCTACGAAGTCAGCCTTCTTGATGGCTCTCTTCCGTAGTTGAGAGGTTGTGAGCTTCTTACGCTTCTTCTTCATCTTGTATATCCAACAGGGCTATCCTTGCAAACTCGGCCATCGCATCAGACAGCTTTGCGACAAGCATGCTATCTTTGAACTCGAACGGCTGCGCCTGAGCTGCGATCCACTGAAGCGTCTCATCTGCTCGAGCCAGCTTCTTCTTAACTTGTTCAAGCTCTTGCTCGCTTGCCTTGAGGCACTCCTTCAAGAACCACGCCTTGACTTTCAAGGCTTTAACTTCGTCAAACTGCTGAGTCTCTTTCATAACTTATATCCCCATGCGACGAACGCTAGGAAGAGCAAGATGCCTGTCAGGGCCAGTCCTTCGATCATATGGTTATCCCAAGATCTCTGAGGGCGAGGCGGGCTACGTTTTCATCTCGACCGTGCAGGGCCTTCTGGAGGTAAGGACCAAAGCTTGGTCCGTACTTCGTGATGAGCTTGGGCATGTTGGTCTCAAACATAGACCACAGTGCGGTGCCTGCATCCTTCTGGGGAAGTACTGGCTGGACAGGCGTTGGCTGAACGGGAACCTCAACTTGCTCAGTCTTATCATTGTCATACAGTTCAAGAACTGCCTGCTCCTGTGCTTTCAACAGGTCAGCCGTGATCAACTTCTCGACAGAAGAGCAGAGCTGCGGATGAACGACCTTCCAAACGCTCGCCTTCGTGGAGGTATAAGGTCTGAGGACCTCGATGAACTTCCACTGGACGAGCAGTTCACAGAAGTCTCCCCAAGTCTCATCGCGTGGAGAACTCAGCTCGTGGTGTTCATCGCCGTCAAGTAAGCTATAGAAGGTACGTCGAGAGATCAGGAACGTAAGCTTCCTCTCTGAGACCACCGAGTTGATCAGTGTCGCAAGCATCAGCATCGTGTTTTCTTTGCTGCCGTACATCTGCTTGAGCTGAGCGCGGATGGTTTCGTCGAAGTCTTCGAGCGTTGAAGACGTCTTCGTCAACTTTGCAAGCCGATCGGCTCGCTGCTTGATAAGGCTTGAGAATTCGTTAAATAAGTCGCTCATTTATAGGCCTCCTTTTGAGCATTCAAGCTTTGTTAACCATCTAAAGCTTACTCGAATTTTTTGAAACTTTCCAGCCCCAAAGCGACGAGACCAACAATAATTGGTCTTGCCGTTAGAGTTGGCAGATATGTTCGATGTAGATAGTCTATGCCATCTCGCAGCATGCTTAACGTTCTTGAATTGTTTTCCAAACGAATCGACTAAGATCATATTGCTATGTAGTGATGTAAGTTCGTTCGACGAGGCGCGCCGCTTAAAGCCACGACAGCCATATGTTGCCCTATTGAGCATAGACAGTCGATCGGCGATGTTATGGTAGGCTATTAACCAGCTTTCCAGCCTCAAGGCTGCATCTTTACTGAGACCCTCAGCTATGATCTCATGTGTGAACTGCACGCCATAGCAGGCACCGTAGCGCCATCTACTATGATGCAAGAGTCTAGCCTCTAAGTTGATCGTCTGTCCAATCCACATCGTCTGTCCTTGTAAGTTTCTCAATCGATAAACCGTGTGTGTTTTCATGGTTTTTTCTCCTTTGTACTATACGTATTATCCAATTTACGTAACTCCACGTTTTTCCTCGCGAAAAAATGGCAAATCGCCACAGCCTCATCAGTAATGCAGTGTGTCATCGCCAAGTAACTTACTTTCTGCTTGCTTTCTTCAGGAGGAGTATTCATAAACTCACTGTGATCTCTTCTTCAAAGAAAGTCAATAAGAAAACCTTAAAGGGAGGCGCAGCGCGAGCGGTCGCGCCGACCCTTTTGATGACCAACATCCATGAAAAAACAAAAACAGAAGACAGTATCATTAACATGATACATGGTTCCCGAAGTGGTTCCCGAAGTGGTTCCCGAAGTGGTTCCCGAAGTGGTTCCCGAACAATCGAAAAGAAAGTGCTTGACATCTTCATGCTTCGACCTCATACTCTAGACAAACCCTTCTCAGGAGAGAAAATGGCAGAAGAAAGTAAACCCGTCCCGTACAGTCCCGACTTCGTTGCGCACTTTGAGAACTTGAACCAAGTCAGAAACTTGACATCGCTCTTGAATAACTCGATCATCGGCGGTCAACTGGCGAACCAGATGACGATCTCCCAGCGCTGGCTTGCAAACCAAGAAGCGCTCATCATCAAGCAGATTGAAGGTCATGCTGACTTCGCTCGGTATACTGCTGAAGAGAAGGCGCGACAAGAAGCTCAGAGGATCGCAAACTTGCCTCCGGCTGAGAAGGTCTTGTTAGAGAAGGCCGCACAGAAGCGCACTCGCAAAGTAAAGGTTGTTGATGGCCAACCCAGCGAAAACGCTTAAGGACATCCTTGCCATCATAGGCAAAGACGTGAAGCGGATCAAGACGATCGCGAAGACCTCGCAGCTTGATCCCCAAGATGCCTTAACGCTCACTCGCTACGCGGCAGCCCTCGACGACATAGCCACACGCGAAGAGAAGACGAAAGAACAGTTAAAACGCCAATTTAAAGGCCTTAAAACCGAAGAGCTGATCAAAGCCTTCCAGGAGAGTAAGAGATGATGTTCCATGACTTCCTAGAATCCAAGCACGTACGAACCAACATCGCACTGCAGCAAGTCTACCACCCGTATGGCCAAGGAAAGATCCTTGCAGCCGCCGGTCTTGTTGCAGCGCAGCGTAAGATCCTGACTTGGATCAACTACCCGATCCTCTTAGGCGAGTACGTCCTGATCGCCCTGCGCCTCAAGAAAGCTCCGCTGAATGCTCAGGCCCTCATCGCCTCGTACAACGCTCAGGCGCGAGCAGCCGCAGAAGCCGCAGCTCAGGCCGAGCTGGAGAAGCAGAAAGCAGGAACCCCTCCGAGCCTCTTAACCCCTGTGGACCCCACCAAGTGAACACCATCAAACCTCCCCGCTCCATGTCGCAGATCTACTACGACTTCGCCGCGAACGCCCTCAAGCTCGCAGCTCGCGCAGACGCAGTAGCCGACTTCGCAAAGACCAAGGAAGATAAGGACATCGCTGTGGGATCAGCAGCTTTCGCCCGACGCTTCTCGAAGAAGGCGTTCAAGGCGGGGGAAACAGTGATCTGCCTGATGAACGACGGAGAACTCAAGGCTTACTGCCAGCAGTTCGACACAGTCCTCGCGCAGTTCGTCGCCTTCGCAGAGAAGGCTGAGAAAGAGCTGTATGCGATCGAGCAAAGGCTCAAGTAAGAAGGAGCCGAAGTTCTACGACTCGCCAGAGTTCAAGGCTCTCGATGCGGAGTGGAAGAAGAAGCTTGCCGACTCAGGCTTTGAAGACCTCGAAGATGCCCAGGAGAACCTGACCGCGCCCAACAACCGCACGGTAGCCTTCCAGAACCGAGACCTGATCCTGGACTTCTTCGTGAAGCTCGATCACTACCTGACCAACACGAAGGACAAGATCAAGCCAGAGCATCGTAAGATCTTGGAACTATACGCGAAAGGCACGTACGTCTCGGGCAAGAACGGCATTATAGAGCAGACCGGATACAGCAAGCGCGGCATCGAGTACGTCATCGCCAGGTACAAGAAGATCGTCCTAGACCTCAAGCCAGACAACGGCCAAGAGGGGTAGAGTTGCGGAGTGGAGAAGACATTATCTCGCCAGCCTCATAAGCTGGAGACCACGGATGAAAGCACCGTCTCCGCAACTGTACCCCTCCTCACTTTCTGCACTTTTTGCCCTCTATTGTAGTAACGAACAGTTTCACGGTGTAGCAAAAATGACCGATTACGCGATCAGGCCCGTCCAGGGCGACGATATTCCCTTCATCTACTCCTCATGGCTCAGAAGCTATAGGAACGATTCGCTAGTGGGATCTTCGGTAAAGAAGAGCATATTCTTCGACAATTACCAGCGCGTTCTCGATCAAATCTTATCAAAAAACACCACAAAAACATTCGTTGTCTGCAAGCCTGACCAGCCCTCGGTCATCTTTGGCTACGCGGTAACTGAACCAAGTACAGCCACGCTCCACTACGTTTTCGTTAAAGAAGCATTCAGAGGCTTTGGGCTGACCAAGGCGCTCCTGGCCGAAGCCTTTCCAACGCAGAGTGTCAGTGCAGTATCTATCACCCACAAGACCAAGACCGCAGCACGCTTCTGTGCAAAGTTCACCTACAACCCTTTCAGCCTATACCAACTACCTCCAAAGGAGACATGATGGCTACCCTAAAAGACTCAGGACCTGAGGTCCTTGTCGTTCACTTCGCAGTCGGCTTAGACCTGATCGGAGCCAAGACGAGCCTACACACCAGCAAGTACCACATCGTCGCCACGGCGATAGGGATCGCTGCCACAAGCCGTACGACCAATCGTACGATCGTAGTGCCCTACTCGAACGTAAAAGGCTTTGAACTCATGCCTGAAGGTGGACTCTCCTCTATCAAGGCTCCGGCCCAGCAACGAGCTGACCAAGCTCTCAGGGAAGCCAGAGAAGCTATGGAAGAGCGCGGCGAAGAAGTCGTTCCTCCTCCGGCTCCCAACAAGTTCTCTGACGCACAGCTTCAAGCCCAAGCTGCAGAAGCTCGCAAGGCTGCCAAGGCCGCAGCTAAGAAGGCTGCCCAAGAAGCCCTGGTTCAAGAACAGGCCAAGACTGCAGCCCTGCAATCCCAGAAGTAGATGAACACAGCCCGGAAGGAAGTCATCGGCGAGATCCTCGCTGAGCGGCTTCACCAGACTAACCGGTTCGTCTTGGAGAACTTCCTCTTCAAGGAGCAACTGGACTTCGTCAAGGACCCAGAGCGGTATGCTACGGCTGTCTGCTCTGTCCGGGCTGGTAAGACCATCGCCTGTGCCGCTGACCTCATCGACACTGCCCTTAAACTCTCAGGAACCGTAGGGCTCTACATCACCCTGGCCAGATCCTCCGCCAAGAAGATCGTGTGGCCTGAGCTGAAGGCGCTCAATACCAACTACGACCTCGGTGGAGTACCAAACGAGTCAGACCTAAGCATGACGTTCTCCAACGGAAGTGTCATATACTGCTTCGGAGCAGGTGATGCAGCCGACATCGAGAAGATCAGAGGTCTATCAAACGTCGCCTTGGTCTACCTCGACGAGTCTCAAGCCTTCAGAAGTCATATAAAAGAGCTGGTGGAAGACATCATCGTCAAGCGCTTGTACGATACGGATGGCAGATGTCGCATGATCGGTACTCCTGGCCCAGTCCCGGCTGGCTACTTCTACCAGTGCTCAAAGTCTACGCAGTGGTCACACCATAGCTGGACCCTTCACCGGAACCCTCACATCCAGCGCAAGTCTGGCAAGACAGCTGAACAGCTTATTGCTCAGGACTGTGCTCGCAAGGGCGTCACGATCGACGATCCCAGCATCCAGCGGGAGTGCTTCGGCAGATGGGTCCTGGACTCAAACAGCCTCGTCTTCAAGTATAACGCAGAGCGTAACCACTACGCATCGCTTCCCGCGCTCACTGACTACGTCATCGCCATCGACTTAGGCTCCAACAAGGAAGGCCGCGACAAAGACGCGATCGCTGTCCTCGGCTGGCACAAGAACTACCCTGTCTGTTATCTGGTTGAGGAGTTTGTTGGTGGTGAGCTTGGCATCAGCGCCCTGGCCGATAAGATCGAGCTGCTCATCAAGAAGTACAACCCGATGAAGGTCATCATGGATACCGGCGCCCTTGGCTCCAAGATCGCTGATGAGATCAGGAAGCGAACGTCGCTGCCTATCAGTGCGGCTGAGAAGAGCCAGAAGAACGGCTTCATCGAGCTACTCAATGATGCACTGCGTACAAGCCGCTTCATGGCCAAGTCCACGTCCGCTTTCGCGCAGGACGCCATGATCGTTGAGTGGGACGGAGACCGCTCTACCTCAGATCGCCTGGTCATGAAGGACGAGCCACACTCAGACATCTGTGACGCAGTGCTATATGGATTCAGGGAATGTCTCCACTGGCTGCCAGAGCCGGTACCGCAGAAGGTCAACCCGCGAGAACCTTCCGCCTGGGTGAAGCACACGCAGAAGTTGATGGAAGAGTCGCTTCAGCGCCAGATAGACGCTCAAGCATCTCAAGAGCAGGAAGCTGACATATTCGCCATCGTCGACACCGATCCGTTCGGAGACGGTAACCCACTTCAACACTTCTTGAACAAGAAGAGAGGTCGCTGATGTTCGCCGTAGAGATCATAGACTGCCAGAATGGATATATCGTACTTGAAGGCAACAGCCTCGCTGTAGGCCAGCCTTATCATTACGAGCGCAAGAAGTGGATCTGCCGCACAGAAGCTGAGCTTGGAGAGCTGATCTCTCGCCTGGCATTCGAGCAGCGAGCAGACGCTCAAGAGCAGCGAGGTCCTGATGTTCGGTAAGACACCAGACCAGAAGTACCAGGACTACCTCGAGTGGTTCGCCAAGGAAGTGGTTGACGAAGCTAACTGGGCGACCATGCGAGCTGACAAGGACTGCGAGAACTACCAGACGACAGACCGCGACGGTAACCCGATCGATCCTGGCAAGCCGAGACCGCTGCAGCGCGGCGAAGCTTTGTTTCGCATGGGTAATCCCAAGAAGATGGCCAAGGCACTCAGCGCCAAGCATGCTGAGCAGCGAGCCTTCGTGAAGGAGATGAGCCAGTACGTCGGCGGTAACCCCGCGAATGGCAAGATCAACCCTGAGTACGTCAAGAACGCCGAGAACCTTAAGAAGATCCAGGACGAACTCAAGCGGTCGTACTCGGTCTACACTGAGCTGTCCAACAAGCAGATCGAAGAAGTTGTCGACAAGCACCAAGCTCCTCCGCCTGAGCACTGGGTGAGGATGAGTCCCTGGCAAGCCTTCAAGCATTGGCTTAAGGGCGGCAAGGTCGAGAGCGTTGCAGACGACAAGAAGACGTGGAGGGGCTGATGGCTCTGACGAAAGATGAACTAATTGAAGTCATGAATAAATTCAAGGAGTTAGGACTCACATCCTTTGAGGCTGACGGCATCAAGATCACCAACAGTACTCCGGCTCCGGCACCTTCTGCTCAATCATATGAGCCTCCGAAGGCATCACCAATCCCTGAAGACGTGCAAGCTGCTGACATCGTGACTCCCATTTCTGTGTTCGACGAGCTGACCGAAGATGAGATCCTTTACTGGTCCAGCTCCTACTTTGACGAACTGCAAGCCAAGAAAACCGCTATGGCGCAAGCGAGGAAAGACGAATGAAGTTCAACATACGGCCCGCACAAGTAACGATCGGCGAACAGACCTTCGTGGACAAGACGAAGGTCGAGATGGGATGGAAGCACGGCGAGCAAGGCTGTCTCTACATCGTTCCTAAGAGCAACTGGAAAACCATGCTGAAGGCGGCTCGCCAAGGCAAAGCGGCGTTCGCTAAACATTTGAAAGGTTTATAATATATGGCAAAGATAGACAGCAAGCACATGGACAAGTACGTCGATGGCGTACTGGTCAAAGAAGGTCAGAAGGAAGTCTCCGAAGCTGCCAAGCACTACTGGTGGAAGGCTGAAGAGACCGACATGGGTCGACAGATCCAGAGCACTATCAAGTTCATCGCCACTCACCAAGAGACGCGGACTGAGCAGCTTGTCTCATCTACGCGACTTTACGGTAACTCGTCGGCCTTCAACTTCATCGGACCTGGACTTGCCCGGTCGATCTCGGCCTCTGGTGCCGCGAACGTCTCGAGGATCAGCTTCAACGTGTGCGCTGCGGTCATCGATACCTTGGTCGCGAAGATGGCCAAGAACAAAGTCATCCCAGTCTTCCTCACCAACGGCGGTGTCTGGGGCATGCAGCACAAGGCTGAGCAGCTTTCTAAGTATGCAGAAGGACAAGCATACGGGGAAGATGTTCACGTCAAGTCCATCTACGCACTGCGAGACGCTGGCGCCTGGGGAACAGGCATCGTCCACGTCTTTGAAGATGAGGATCAAGTCAAGGTAGAACGCTGCTTCCCCCACGAATTCTTCGTCGACCACGTCGAAGGCCTGGGTGGTAATCCCCGGCAGATGCACCGCGTTAAACCAGTAGACCGCGATATAATGTTGGCCTTCGTCGAGTCATTCGATGACGGCGAAGCTAAGGACCGCGCCCGCGAGATCGTTCAGAACGCACATCAGTCAGCCTTCATCGATCTGGCAGGGATAGGATCTGCTGCAGATCTCATCATGGTTAGCGAATCTTATCACCTCAGAAGCTCCAAGGATTCTAAGGATGGCCTCCAGGCTATCTGTGTCGGCGACGAGGTCATATACAAGGACAGTTGGGACGAAGACTACTTCCCGTATCCCATGATCCATTACAACAAGCGCTTGATCGGCTTCTGGGGCCAAGGTGCCTGCGAACGCCTACAGAACCTTCAGCAGGAGATCAACCGCCTGATGATCTTGGTGCAGCGCAGTATGTGGATGGGCGGCTCTTTCAAGATCCTGGTCGAGAACGGTTCTCGAGTAGTCAGCCAGCACTTGAACAACGATGTCGGCACGATCATCTTCTACACCGGCACGGCGCCGCAGTACGTTACACCTCCGATGATCCAGCAGGACATCTACCCCTACATCGACTCTCTGATCGCCAAGTCGTTCCAGCAAGAAGGCGTGAGCCAACTCGAGTCTTCTTCCCTGAAGCCGATGGGCGTTAACAGCGGCAAAGGTCTGCGCACGATGACCCAGATCGCAGATGATCGCTTCTTGTTCCTTGGCCAACAGATGGAAAACTTCGTCCTCGAGATCCACAAGCAGATGATCGACCGGGCGAAGGACATCTACAAGCGCAAGAAGTCATATAAGGTCGTGTTTCCACAGGCGAAGTTCATCGAGACCATCGACTGGAAGGACATCCAGCTCAAAGAGGACGAGTACGTGCTCAAAGCCTACCCGACCTCGAGCTTGCCCGATGATCCCACAGGCCGATACGAAACTGTCCAAGAGTGGATGCAGGCTGGGCTCATCAGCCCTCGCGCTGGTCGCAGGCTCATGGCGATGCCTGATGTCGAGATGTCAGACAAGCTGGCGAACGCCGCCGAAGACTTGCTCCATAAGATCTACGAGGACATGCTCAACGACGGTGTCTACGTTCCTCCAGAACCTCAGTTCGACCTCCAGATGGCTGGCGATCTCTACCTCGCGTACTACAACTACGCGAAGCTGAACAACGCGCCGGACGATCGACTCGAGCTGCTCATGCAGTTCAAAGCTGCCGTGGATGATCTGACAGGTTTATCCGCGCAAGCCGTCGCCGGTCAACAGGCTCTCCAGACGCTTCAGGCTCAGCAAGCTGCCCAACAGCAGGCTGCAGTTCAGCCGATGGCGAATCCTGCCCCGACCCCGACCAGTCCCTTGATCCAGAACACTAACAACGCGCCTGCCGTATAAGGAGCCCACATGGGTAACGCCGAAGCATTAGCCGCTCTCAAAGCCACTATCCCCGCCGCTCAGCCAACCACGTCAGCCACTGCGCCTGTCGTTCAGACTCCGGAAGCTGCAGCCGCCGCTCCCACGGAACCGACGAAGTCAGCCGACCTCGAGTCGACCAGGTTCGCCCACCTTGCCAAGAAGGAAGCTGAGCTTCAGCGTCAGCGGGAAGCGTTCAAGCGTGAGCAGACTCAGTTCATGAGCGAGCGCCAGAAGAACCAGGCCATCCAGGACCAGCTCAACCAGTTCAACACCATGAAGGTGAAGGACCCCGTTGCAGCCCTAAAGCTGATCGGCTTCTCCGAGAAGGACCTGTTCAACTTCATCGCCGCCCAGGAAGATAAGCGTACGCCAGAAGAGAAGGCTCGCGCTGCTGCCCAGGACGAGATCAAGAAGTTCACCGATAGCCAAGCAGCGGACCTCGCGAAGCAACAGGAAGAGAAGAACCGAGAAGTCCTCGGCAACTTCCGTCAGAGCATCAAGGCGACGATCGCGTCCGACAAGGACAAGTACGAGTTCTGCAACTTCCACGGTCCTCTGGCCGAAGATCTCATATATGAGACGACCAAGGCTGTTCTGATAGAAGACCTCAAGGCCGATCCGAACGCCAAGCCGATCAGCCTTCAAGAAGCCGCAGACATGGTCGAACAGTTCTACGAGGAACAGGATAAAGAGATGAATACATTGAAGAAAAGACAAGGTAAGCCGGTCGAGCCCCAAGCTCCGGTCAAAGAAGAGCCGCTGAAGCCGCAGGTTAGTCCGCGTCCATCCGCTCCTCGTCCAACTCTGTCTAATAAGACGGGCGCGACAGTTGCGTCGACCATCAGCAAGCCTGCCAACGAGACCCCAGACCAGAAGAAGGCGCGTCTCATCGGCAAGTACTTCGGTCAACCACAGTAAAGTACCTGATGGCAGAGTCTATAGTTGGACTGTAGCCAAGTTGGTAAGGCAGCTCCCTGTTAAGGAGCCTATCGGTGGTTCGATCCCATCCAGTCCAGCTATAGACTTTGCACCTTTTGCTCTAGGTTGTAGAGCATCATTGTCGTCATAGACAATATACCCACCTAGTCATTCCGGGTACCTCAATGCACTCTCAAGCATCCAAACACATTACCGAGCTTCCCAGCTCGAATTTGAGGTACTCTTATGGCATATGCAGGTTTTACCCAAGCGAACGTCGCGGGCATCCTGAAAGAATTGTACGACGAACAAAAGGTCCAGTGGTTGACTTACAAAGACAACCCGATGCTGGCCATGATCAAGAAGGAAGAGAAGTTTCCTGGTAAATACTACCCGGTTCCCGTCGTGTACGGACTTACTCAAGGCTCGTCTGCCACCTTCGCAAGCGCCTACAACAACCAGTCGTCTCCGCTAGTTGCAGAGTTCTTGGTCACTCGCGTGTCCGACTTCTCGCTGGCCACGATCGATGGTCAGTTGCTGGCCGCTGCTCAGTCTGATCCCGGTGCCTTCATCGACGGCGCTGAGTTGATGATCGACGCTGCGTTCCAGAACGAAACCAACCGCATCGCTTCGGCCATGTTCCGTAACGGTGCTGGTACGATCGCTCAGATCGCCTCGGTCGCCAACGTGTCAGGTACGAACTACTTGATTACACTAGCAAACCCGGATGATGCTGTTCAGTTGGAAGGTAACCAAGTCCTCGTCGCTGTTCAGAACATCGACGGTTCCGGCTCGGCTCCGACCGACGTCGCCACTGTCACCTCGGTGAACCGTAACCTCGGTACCCTGAACGTGACCTGCGCGACCAACATCGCCTCCGACTGGCCCGCGAACTACTACCTGGCCGTCCAAGGTGACTTGCCGACGACTTCCAACAACAACTTCCAGCCCTCAGGTTCAACGACCACGAACAGCCTCCTCAAGATCGCTGGTCTGGCCGCTTGGCTGCCCTTGTCTGGTCCCGGCGGTTCCGACACCTTCTTCGGTGTTAACCGTAACCAAGACGTTCAGCGTCTGGCCGGTGTGACCTTCAACGGTAGCGCCCTGTCCCTCGAAGAAGCGTTGCTCCAAGGTACTGGACGCATTGCGTTGAACGGCGGTCGCGTTGATACGGGTATCTGCTCGTACTCGACCTACACCGCCCTCATCACCTCGCTCGGCTCCAAGGTGGTCTACCTTGACCATAAAGTTGGTGAGATCGGCTTCCGTGGCGTGCAAGTAAACGGCGCCAACACCGTGATGAGCGTGTTCCCCGACAGGAACTGCCCGGACGGTGTCATCTATGCCCTCGAGATGGACTCGTGGTGCCTGCGCTCGCAGAACCCGGCTCCCCATATCTTGAAGTACATGGACGAGATCGAGATCCTCCGCGTCCCTGGCCTCGATGCTGCTGAACTGCGCGTTGGTATGTACGGTAACATGTACACCAACAAGCCCGGTCACAACGGCGCGATCCAGGTACAACTGCAAGAGTTCTAACCTGAATTGATAGAAGGCTCGTTCGCGGGCCTTCTCTCTCCTGCCTTAGGGGTATCGTAGGAGCAGTAATCCACCCACCATCGGTATAACGCCCTTGGTCAAAAAAGGAAAGTTCCATGTCAAATCGTAGAGACATCCAGTTCACCTACAATCCCCACAACAAAGCCACGATCCTCGATTGTAGCTTCGTCGTTGACTCGGCGAACGGCAACGGTCTAGGCATCCGCTCGCTGAAGAACTCGGGCCGCATCGCGAACGTGTACATGCACACCAGTGCTACACCCGCTGCCGGTAACCCGAATCCTCAGGCTGGCGTCATCGTCGTTCAACTCCAGGACAACTACAACCGGCTCTTGAGCGCCTTCGGCGGTCGGGTCGTTCCGGTTGGGTCTAGCATCTCAATGGACGCATCTGATGCCCTGTTGACTATCGGCAATGCCTACGTGATCACGAACCTTGGCGCTGCAACTGCTGCCAACTGGATCACCCTCGGTGTTCCGGCCAACATCACTCCGGCTGTCGGCGTAGCGTTCATCGCTGCTGCTACCGGCGCTGGCACTGATACCACTGCCAAAGTAGCTCCTCCGGCTGCGACAGGCACTGGCATCTTCAGCATCGACGCCATCGGTGATGCGAACCTTGCTAACTCCAACGGCGCTTACACCTCTGGCAACAGCAACGGCATGCAGATCGTCCTCGGCTGTTATAAAGCCAACAGCTCTGGCGCTACTCCACTGCTCGCTGCTCCCGCAGACAATAGCGTCATCTCGCTGGTACTGTATCTGAACAACTCCGCTCAGGGAGTTTAACCGTGATCATCCACGATCGTAAGAAGGCTGTCGCGACTATCATGTCGCGTCGGCAACACAAGGACGGTTCGATGACCTCCGCGCCCATGAAGCCGGAAGCATCGTCCGCTCTTGACGGTACTCCAGACGGTCGTCATGCTGCAGCGCAGGATATACTTGCTGCGATGGACGAGAAGTCTCCTCAGAAACTGATGGAGGCTCTCGCCAACTTTCACGATCTTCATAAAATGCACTCGGAGCAAGCTCAGCCTTCTGAGCCTGACGTTCCCGCACAACCGCGCAAAGAGTCCTAAGCCTCCTTGCCGTAGAGGTCTTAGATGCCCATTCCCGCCACTGGCCCAGTTCTTACTCCCGCCAACTTTCAGATCATGTCTGCTCAAGGGCTCGTCCAGTTGACGTGGTCAGTTACTCCACTGGCCACGATCTACTACGTCTCGCGCTCAAGCGATGGCGTTACCTTCGCTGAGCTGGGCACAACTACGGCGCTTCAGTACCAAGATACGACTGGCACGCCCAACACGGTTTATTACTACTACGTTCAAGCCGGTAATGGAACGTACTCGAGCCTCCCTACGGCTACTCTTCAAGGATTGAACCTCAATCCTGGCCAGACGACCGTCGGAAACATCGCACTTGAGTGCCGTCAGCGCTGCAACAAGGAAAACTCACAGTTCTACACGGACCAAGAGATGATCTCCATGATCTCTCAGTCCTACAAGAGGCTCTATGACAAGATCGTGGAAGCTTACGGTGATGATTACTACGTGGCTACTCCTTACACCTGGACGACCGGACAGAATCAGCAACTTTACCCGCTGCCCCTCGATTTTTACAAAGCGCTCCTCGTCGAAGTTGCGCTTAATCCCCAAGACCCCAACAGCTACGTGACGGTTAAGCAGTTCAACCTGCGCCAGAAGAACCTCTACAACTACCCGAACCAGTACACGATGTACGGCATCACGAACATCCGGTATCGGCTGAATGGCAACAACCTCATGATCGTGCCGCAGACTCAAGGAAACCAGACCTTGCGGATGTGGTATGCTCCACGCCCGAACCAGCTCATCAACTTCACTGACCTCGTCGACGGCATCGCTGGATGGGAAGAGTACATCGTCTCTGACGTCTGCATCAAGATGCTTGCGAAGGAAGAGTCTGACGTCTCGGTTTTTGTCTCGTACGTTGAGATGGAGAACAAGCGTCTCGATGAGATGGCCAAGAACCGTAACCTCGGCGAGCCGCAGACTGTCACTGACTCCAAGTCGATCAACTTCTCTTGGGGAGATGGCTCTGACGGATGGGGTAACGGCGGCGGAGGCATGTACTGATGTTGCCACTTCAACTTCCTTGGACATCAGCCCAGACCCGGTGGAAGAGCGAGCTTGATCCGGTCATCCAGTCACCGTTGTGGCAGGGTAACCAGATCAACTCAATCGCTCTGGTAGCGAGCACTCCTATGGTCATCAACCATAAGCTTGGTCGAATGATGCAGGGATGGATCATAGTGGACAAGAACGCAGCGGCTGAAGTCTACAGGACGCAGCCTTTTAACTCTCAGACGCTCACGCTGGAGTCTTCAGCCAACGTGACCGTGAACATATGGTGCTACTGACATGGCAAACACACTCACTTCTCCAAACATGGGTCTTCCGATTCCGATCCCTTCAGTAGATCCAGGTCCAGACTACGCGAACAACCTTGCCGCCTCTCTACTTCAGGTAGACTCGCACAACCATACGACCGGCCAAGGCGTACAGATCCCTCCGGCTGGCTTGAACATCAACTCGGCTTTGACCTTTCAGAACAACCCGGCAACGAACCTGTCTTATGCAGCATTGACTGCTGGCTTGTCTGCTTCGACCACCGTTCAGTCTCTGTCATCTGCGCCTGCTTCTGGCATCAACGAGCTGTGGTACACTGACAGCAACGGTCTTGCGACGCAGATCACCAAGAACGGTGTCGTCAACGCTATCGCCGCGAGCATTCCTGGCCAAAGTTACGCTTCTGGCACGTTTACGTGGAAGCAAGGCGCTGGATCTAACACTCCGGCCAACTTCGACATAGGCTCGGTGACGATCCGCCCGAACACGGCATTAACTTCCAACGGTGTTCAGCTAACGCCGCCCTCAGCCATCGCCTCGTTCTACAGCGTGGCATTGCCGTTGCTTCCTGGATCTCAGTCATTCTTGTCCTTGGATGCTTCAGGGAACATGGCCGCTTATGCTCCAGTAGCAAATGGTCTTACTCCAGACAACATGGCACCGCGCTCGATCGCTATCGGCGTGAGTCCGTCTGGACCAAACTACTTTGCGCTGTCTTCATCTTGCGGTACTTTCACGACCAGTTCTACTTCGTACGTGAACGTCACGAACTTGAGCATCGCGTTCCCGATCAATAGCAACAACGGCTATATATGGCTGGGACTTATACCTGTGGTCGGGTCGAACGGTTACATTCAGTCTCAGACCAGCGACTTCTTGGACATAGAGATCGTGGACACCACCAACAGCACGGTTTACTATCAGACAACTCTTGGTGGGCCGTCTCAGCAAGCTATTCCTTGCGGAGCTGTGTGGACGATCGTTACCGCATCAGCCAACACGACTCAGACTTATCAGGTAAAAGCTAAGTCTCAGAACGGTGGAACGGTTGGCCTGTTTAACTGTCAACTCGTGGCATATCAGATTGCATAAAAATGGCGCTTAACAAACAGTCTATCCCCATCAACTTCGCGCAAGGTCTCGATCTGAAGACAGATCCTTACCAGGTCATGCCTGGAAAGTTTCTTGCGCTTGTGAACACGATCTTCACTAAGGGTGGACTGCTTCAGAAGCGTAACGGCTTTGACGACATAGCGACGATCTCAAATGCCTCCACGATCACGACCTTCGCAGAGAACTTGATCTCGATCAGCGATACGCTAGATGCCTACTCACAAGAGACTGGATCGTTCGTCAACTCTGGATTCATCCAGCCACTCATCGTCGATACTCAGTCTATGGTTAGAGCTGCCACGTCGCAGACGACCGTAGACATCGCGATCGCTGATAACGGTCTTGCTTGTACGGTGTGGCTTGACTCGAATGGCAACTCTTACTATCAAGTGTCTGATCCGACTACTGGTCAAGCCATCGTGCCTACTGTATCGATCACGACTGCAACTGACGTGTCAGCAACGATGCCGAGAGTCTTTGCACTCAGCAACTACTTCATCATCACGTACACGGCCACAGTCGCTTCTACTCATACGCTGCGGTACATCGCTCTCCCGATCGCTGCTCCGGCCAATGCCAGATCGCCTGTCACCATCTCAACTCAGATCTCAAGCATCAGTGCTGCGTACGATGGCATAGTCGCCAATCTTACACCTGACATCCTCTACCTAGCTTGGAACGGTTCTGACGGCGGCGGTGCTATCCGCATCGTGACGATGGACTCGAGCTTGAACGTAAGCTCTGCGACTGTCATATCGTCGACTTCGGCAGACCTGATCTCAACTGCATACGACTACGTGACCAACAACTTTTGGCTCACTTACTACACTGCGTCAGGCACGATAGTGAAAGCAGTCGCTTATAGCCAAACTCTCGCATCGATCATGACTGCGACTACGGTCATGAGTTCAGTGACCTTGAACGAGCTAACCAGTGCCGTGAATAACAACGTCTTGAGCGTGTACGCAGAGATCGCCAATACGTACTCATACTCGCCAAACGCGAAGAGTGACTACATCAAGGCCAACACTTTGACGCTATCTGGCACAACTGGAACAGCAGGTATACCCGCCGTCATCTTGCGTGGCGTTGGCTTGGCTTCCAAGGCGATCTACCTCGCTGCAACTGGCAAGAACTACATGCTCGCGACATATGGACAGGCATATCAACCAACTTACTTCTTGATCGATGGGTCTGGTAACGTACTGTCCAAGATTGCCTACTCAAACGGCGGCGGATACGCGATCAACCAGATCTTGCCACAGATCATCACCTCTGGCACGACCTCACAGCCGGTTCTCCAAGTCGGCTACCTCTTCAAGGACCTCTTAGCTGCAGTGAATACGCAAGGGACTGTGAACAACGCCGGTCTTACTCCGAGCCCCAGTCCTATCTTCTCTCAGTCCGGCATCAACTTGGCATCCTTCACCCTGAGCAATCCAATCTACACGTCTGAGATCGGCTCGAGCTTGCAGCTTGGCGCTGGCTTTGAGTGGATGTACGATGGCGTAAAGCCAGTCGAGCATGGCTTCCACGTATGGCCTGAGGACATCACGGCAGTGTGGTCGACGAGTGGCGGCAGCATACATGCTCAGCCGGACGGGTCTACGAACACGAACGCCTACTACTACCAAGTCTGCTACGAGTGGACTGATGGACAAGGAATCATCCATCGATCAGCTCCGTCTGTCCCTGTCGCAGTTACCACGACTGGCAGCGGATCGTCTGGCTCGATCATGGTCAACATCCCGTATGCGCGACTGACGTACAAGACGACCAACAAGATCCGCATCGTGATTTATCGCTGGAGCGTTGCTCAGCCTGGCTACTACCGCGTCACCAGCATCACCAGCCCAACGCTGAACGATCCTACTTCTGACTCAGTGGCCTACATCGATACTCTGGCAGATGCTTCGATCATCGGTAACGATCTTATCTACACGACGGGCGGTGTCGTAGCTAACATCGCAGCTCCTGGCTCCATAGCCAGAGCACTGTTCGACGATCGTTCATGGTTCGTGTTCGCAGAAGACAGGAACCTGCTTGGCTTCTCAAAGCAGGTCATCGAGAACACTCCGGTCGAGTACGCGTCGGAGTTTACTCTGTACGTGGCTCCAACGACAGGTGCTCAAGGATCGACCGGTCCCATGACAGCCATCTATCCGATGGACGACAAGCTCGTCATCTTCAAGAAGGATGCGATCTACTACATCAACGGAACAGGGCCGGACAACACAAACGCCAACAACCAGTACAGCCAAGCCATCTTCGTGACATCAACGGTCGGTACCGACAACCCAGCATCGATCGTCCTCACACCGGCTGGACTGATGTTCCAGTCAGACAAGGGTATCTGGTTACTTGGCCGAGACCTTTCCACGACCTACATCGGAGCTGAGGTAGAAGGCTTCAACTCGCAGACGGTGACGTCAGTCTTGGCCGTGCCCGCTACCAACCAAGTTCGCTTCACGCTGGACAACAACTACGCGCTGATGTACGACTACTTCTACAAGCAGTGGGGAACTTTCAAGAACGTCAACGCGATCTCGTCTTGCATTTACCAAGGGCTACACACGTACTTGAACCCGTCCGGCCAGATCTTGCAAGAGACTCCGGGGCTATATGCCGATGGCCCAAACCCGGTGCTCATCTCGTTCACGACGTCGTGGTTCAACATGGCTGGCCTACAGGGGTACGAGCGGTTCTACGACTTCCTGCTCCTTGGCAACTACGTAAGCCCACACTTCCTCCTGATGAACGTGGCGTACGACTACGGACCCAACACTCAGCAAGTGCTCATCTCTCCGAACAACCTCACGCCTGTGTTTGGCAGCGATCAACTGTTCGGACAGACGACACCGTTCGGCGGTCCCGGTAACCTCGAGCAGTGGCGAGTTCATACAACGCAGCAGACCTGTCAAAGCTTTCAGATCAGCCTTCAAGAGATCTTCAACCCGGTGTTCGCGGGTCAGCCCGGCGCTGGCTTTACGATGTCGGGCATAAACTGTAAGGTAGGACTCAAGAAGGGCTTCCGTCCTATCCGGGCCATCAACAGTGCTGGCTGATGCACATTCTACTCATAAGAGGATACAATACTCATGGCACGTAAGATAAAGATCAATCGACACGGCGACGTAGAGATCCACCATGACGACATGCAGCATCTTGCTGACGGCGGATCAGTCACTGCTCCCGGCACCACTCTTGGTGGTGCAGGCACGTCCACGGTCCAGTCCAGCACCAATCCCAACACCGGCATCTTAGGCACCATCGGCGGTGCCATCGGCTTGAACAACAACTTCCAAGCTGGAGCCGCGAATACGCAGGCTGGTACTAACGCAGCGCAACTTAACCAGGCATACACTGGCGTCCAGGGCGCGATGTCTCAAGAGCAAGCGCTGGCAAACGCTCTTCAGCCGGGTGGAACACAAGCCGCATCGAGCCAACAAGATCTCCTCGCAGCCCTAACTGCAGAAGCTCAGGGTAAAGGTCCAAACCCGGCCCAAGCCGCACTGAACCAGAACACGGCCAACAACATCGCTCAGACCGCAGCTCTCATGGCCGGTCAGCGCGGTGCCGGTACTAACGTCGGCGGGATCGCCCGAGCTGTCGGACAGCAGGGCGCAGCCACGCAGCAGCAAGCCGTTGGCCAAGAAGCCACGATGCAGGCACAGCAGCAGCTTGCCGCACAGCAGCAAGAACAGGCTCAGCAAGAAGCTATGATCGCGGAGTCTGGTCAGACGACCAATACTCTCAACCAGCAGCAACAGAACGAGCAGAACATCCTGCAGAATGCCAACACGTCGTTCAACAACGCTCAGGTTGGAATGCAAGAGAACATGAACAACGTCAACGCCGCGACGTCTGCAGCCAACCAGAACATGGCCGGAAACATCTTCGGCGGTATCTTGAGTGGCGCTTCGTCTGCAGTGTCCAGCATCGCGTCCATGTTCGCCAAGGGCGGTATGGTTGGCAGAGACATGCCCGATCACATCAGGCATGTCGCCAGCATCTATCATCCAAAGCGCTACGCTGAAGGTGGTGAGGTCGCTGATGACTCAGGAGAAGATAAGTCGTCGGCTCCAGAAGAAACTACTCTCAACTCAGATGAGTCTGCACCGCAGCCTTCGAGCTATACGGGCGGCTTTAGCCCATCTCCCAGTTCGGCCTCGAATGGTCCCGGCGGTGGAGCATCCGTAAGCTTGCCTGCTGATCAAACCAACTTCGCAGACGCCATGAAGCCTTCGGGCGGTTCTGGCGGAGGCGGCGGTGGAGGCGGTATGGCTGGTATCGCAGCGCTTGCGGCTATGGCCAAGGGCGGATACGTCAAGAAGATGGCAGCCGGTGGTCAGATGGACTTCACTGGTTCATGGAACCCGATGGCAAGCACAGCTTCGGCTGGGCCTGGCGGCGGATCGGCAGTCAACCTGCCCGCTTTCCAGAACGCTGGATGGGGTAAGAGCGACGACAAGAAGAAGCCGGGCGATACTGAGTCCGTGGGCGAAGCTCAGCCGTGGGAACTCGGCGGTGAACTGGCTGGCGGCGGCGATAACGGCAATCCTGGCGATCAGTACTTCTCGTCTCCGACCGGTGAAGATACCGGCGAGATGATGACTGCGGCCAAGGGTGGATGGCTTGGAATGATGCCGGGCGGCAAGATCCCCGGCAAAGAGACTGGAAATCCGAAGCAGGACAGTTACAGCAAAGACAAGGTAAAAGTCTTGGCAAGTCCCGGCGAGATCATGCTGCCCCTGCACGTCGTGCATGCTGCTGATCCAGGCGAAGCGGCGAAGAAGTTCGTCGAAGACGTCATCGCCAAGCATCACAGCAAGTCTCAGAGCCGGGAGTCTAACGACTTCCAGTCGGCGCTGAAGTCTGCTATACTGAGTAGGAAGAGGAAAGCCTAATGGACCTGAAGAACTTCAAGCTCATACACGAAGATGATAAGAGCTACCACGTTCAGCATCCGAACGGCAGGCACATGTCTGTCTCTAAGGAAGGTCTGTCTGACAAAGCTCACGCGATGATCAAGAAGCTCGCATGCGGCGGCCCCGTTAAGATGAAAGACGGCGGTCAAACCGTGCGCGATACGTCCAACATGAGCGACGAAGAGATCGCAAACCAGCCAGCTCTTGAAGATGACGAGACGCAGGTAGACAATCCTTCGCAGCAGCCGATCAACATCAACATCGACGCATCGCAGCCCGATCGTAGCCCAGCTTCAACTCCGGCAGCGAGCCCGTTCGCCCTTTCTCCAGAGCAAGCACAGGCTGTTCAGAAGTACGTTGCTCCAACTCAGCCCGCGCTTCCTCCGAACGATCCTTACGTTATGGCTCAAGCTCAGAAGGCTGAGCAGCAAGCGAACTTGATGAAGTCACTTGCCCCTGCAGCCCCAGCCGCTCCTGCTCCCGCAGCGCCATCGCAGGCGGCTCCTCAAGCTCCAGCCGCTCCCGACAGGACAGCGCTCAACGCGATGGACATCAACAAGGCTATGGAGGCAGAGAAGGCTGCAAACCTTGCAGGCGCTAACGCTGTCAGCGGACAAGGCGCTTTAGAGCAGAAGTCGATCCAAGCTATCCAAGACAAGATCGACGCCATGCCGACCCAGCAAGAGCTTGTTGACGCGAATCGTCAGAAAAACATGGATCTGTTCCAAGCATACGCTGATAAGAAGATCGAGCCGAATCAGTTCTGGCACAACGCATCAACCGGCAGCAAGATCGCTGCTGGCATCGGACTATTCTTGGGCGGCATGTCGACTCCGTTCACTCACCAAGCGAACCCCGCGATCGGCATCATGCAGGCTGCGGTAGACCGCGACATCATGGCGCAGAAGAACGAGCAAGGGAAAGCACACAACTTGTGGACGATGAACCGCGAGATGCTTGGTACTGACATGGCAGCCAACCTTGCCACTCAGAACCAGTTGTACACTGGCCTCAAGTACCAGCTCATGTCCGCTGCCGCTCAGTTCCAAGGCCCGATCGCCAAGGCAAACGCTCAGCGACTCAACGCGCAGATCGATCAGCAGATCGCCATGAACAACTTCAAGCTGTCCTTGATGCAAGGTCCGACTCAGGAAGCTATGGACCCGGCCACTCACATCGGCATGCTTCAGAAGTTTGGACTGTCTACGCCCGAGCAGACCGCTGGAGCATTAAAAGAAGTCAAAGACCGCGAGAACATCTCTACGAACGAGCCTAAGATCTTCGCGGCCTTCGACGAAGCTACGAAGCAGCACTTGACTGACTACATCCCTGGCACAGAAAACGCCGGTCAGATGGCGCTGAAGCAACTTCTTCTGCCAAACTTCAAGAACATCGACGGAACTGTTCGTCAGGCCGCGATGGATGAGACGTTTAACAACGTCGTGCCCCGATTTGGCGACAGCTCTGGAAAGATTGCAGCAAAGCGTCAAGCTCTCCAAGACTGGATCACGTCTGAGAAGGCTGCGCCGATCTCTAAGTCAATAGGCGTGGACCTGGACAAGTATCCATCTACAAAAGAGACTTCTCCCCTTCCGAGAGTAAGCAACGCGGTTCAGCAGAAGGTCCAGATCTTTATGAAGCAGAACCCACAAGTCAAAGATCCAAACCAAGCCCTTCAGATCCTCAAGAAGGCCGGAAAGATATAGATGGCAGACTTCGACTTCTCTGGAGTTGACGCGCTGTCACAGGCGCCAGCAGCTCCGGCACAGCCAGCTTCTCATCCTACGCAGTCAGGGGATCAGTACGACTTCTCCGGCGTTGACGCGGTCAAAGACTACGGCACGCCTACTGAGATGGCAAAGACTGCAGCAGAGCAAGGCTTGAGCGGACTCACGCTTGGCTTATCCAAGGTCGCTGAGACCAAGGGTATACCAGCACTTGGTATACCACCGATCAGTACTCCAGAAGCTATCGCGGCTAGAGAAGAAGAGAATCCAGCAGTTGCTACGGCATCAAACGTCGGCGGCGCACTCGTTGGACTACTCGGTCCTGAAGAATTTCTGGCTCCCGTCAAGGGTATCCAGATGGTTGGACGCGCAGCAGAAGCCGCTCTCGGTGGTGGACGCCTCGCTAAAGTTGCAGGAGCTGCGGTCGAAGGTGCCTTGTTCGGCGGCATCAACCAGGCGACTGATGACTGGAGTCAAGACAAAGCTTTGGACGCAGGAAAGATCGCGGCCAGTGCTGGCATCGGTGCACTCTTAGGCGGTGGTGGGGCTGGCCTCATCGAAGCTGCTGGAGCCGGAGCATCGAAGGTCACTGAAGCGATTGATGCTCTGAGTAAGTATGCTGACAAGGCCGCGACCGGCGAAGGATACGTCGCCAACATCTTCAAAGCTTATCAGGCGGCTGGTGAGAGCGCTGAAGACCTCATGTCGAAGGTGATCAACCAGTTTGAAAACATCTACAAGGCTGGGAAAACTCAGACAGCCGAGATGTTCGATAAGCTCGGCGGCTTTCACCTCAACGCCGCTCTTGAAGACATGCCATTAGCTGCCGCTCAGCGCAACGCTCTCGAGACCGGTGAGAAAGTCAAGAGCTTGATCACCACGTCCACGGAAGCTCCCGTACGCATCGATGAGTGGGGCCATGCTCTTCCTAGCAAAGCGCCGACGATCGAGAGTAACTTGAGCCCTGCCACTGCCAAAGTCGTGAGCCAGCGCCTTGACAAGTTCGAGGCTCAGCTTAACAATGCTCAGACTGCACGCGAAGTTCATGATGCCATGTCGAAGTTTGCGACCGACTTGGACAAGGGCGGCCTCATCAAGTTCGACAAGCTACCTACGGCAAGCCAGCAGGCTGACCAAGAGATCTTGAGAAGTGTTCGCGAAGCTGTTCGCGGAGACCTTAAGAACCCTGACATGTGGGGAGATGCAGCAGGCATCTACTCGCGGCTCAGCGATAGGTACTCTAACTACTTGAACGCCCGGAAGAACTTCGAGCGTGACTTCATGAAGAACCGTATAGGACCCGCTGGTAAGACCATCAAAGTGATAGATCCTTCAAAAGTGAAGACGTTCTTCAAGGCCGCTGGCGATCCAGTCCAGAAGCTGAAGCAAGAATCGATGGACAACTTCATAAGAGAATCGGTTCGCAATAGCATCGCCGCGAACAACCATGCAGCCTTCATGGAAGGCGTGGACGGCTTGATAAAGCAGGTTGGAAAGCACGCGATAACCGGCGGCGGCTCTAACAAAGCTCTGGTCCTGAAAGCTTTAGAGAAAGCGAAGCAGGGTCACAAGGCCGGGTTCGGCTCGTTGGCTTTGCTCGAGTTCTTACCAAAGGAACTTTCGGTCCCATTGCTCGCGCTGAACCGGTACGCTACCAGCGGCGGTGACTATATGGTAGGGAATGACTTGTACAAGACACTGCAAATCGTGAAGACGGCAGCGAAGACGGCAGAAGCCGCGACTGACAAGATTGACAGGAAGGCACGCCTGATCTTTACTGGATCAGGACATGCCCAGGAAGAGTGATTTAGCTGAAGATGAGGATGATGAACAGACCAAACAGGATCAAGCCTACCGTTGCCATGATTACCTCCTGCATAAATGCTCTCATAAACGTGCAGAAAGTACAAGATGAAAAGCGAATTTGATAAAAAATCCAGCCAAATACGTGAGATGTCTATGAAAACTCCGCAAGAGTTCTCAGATCATCTTGCTGAGACCCACAAAGACGTCGCGAACGCGCTCCCGAACATCGCTCCGCACATCAGCTCAATCGCAGCCAGGGCAGTGAACTTCTTGGCCAGCAAGCTCCCACGTCCAGCAGTCGAGTTCCCCGGCCAAGCCGAGTGGCAGCCTTCCAAGAGCCAGCAGGCGAGCTTCCTGCACTACTACGACGCTATCAATAACCCGATCGGCATCTTAGACCATGTCAAAGACGGCACTCTGTCGATGCACCACATGGAAGCGCTTAACGCTGTGCATCCAGACCTTCTCCGCGACATGCAGACGAAGGTGATGGAGAATGCCACGCCGAAGAACATGCAAAAGCTCAATTATTCTAAGAAGATAGCCCTTTCCAAGTTTCTTGGACAGCCGATGACGCAGTCTCTACTGCCTGGAGCAGTCCTGGCAAGCCAGGCCAGCTTCAACAAACCGATGGGTGCTCCTTCTGCCAGCGCTCCGAAGCGCAAGTCTTCTAGCCTTGGGGGATTGAGCAAGCTCAACAGGGCTCAAGAGTCCGCGACTGAGACTCAACGTGACGAAGAGGAGTCATAAAATGCACTTTATGCACAACCGTAGGACCTCCATAAGAGGATAACCCATAAGGACGACCATATGTCAGGCCGCAAGAACGTACTCTACACGTATCAAGACCCCCTGATCACAGCCGCAAGCATGGCTGCATCGATCACCGGAACCCCAGTCAACATCAACTTCATGGACAACGTCGGCATCCAGCTCGCCTGGAGCGGCTCGAATCCGATCGGTTCCATCACGTTTCAAGTCAGCCTGGACTATGATCCCAACAACTCTGTCGGAACCTGGACCACCGTCCAGTTGACGCCCGGCAACAACCTGACCATCAGTCCCGCTGGTACTGCCGACAATGCCTACGTGGACTTGAACCAGTTGAGCGCAACTTACATCCGGGTCATCTATACGACCGCTCCAACTTCTAGCGGAGCACTGACGGCTAAAATCGCAGCTAAGATGCTGTAGGAGCGTCAGATGCAATATGTTCGTTGGCCACAGTCGAGTGGCGGAACTTCAATCCCTGAATACGCAAACTTCGCAAGTTTGCCTGTGTCTGCGCCAAACGGCCAGCTCGCGATCACTCTGGCGAGCCCGGCAAGCCTCTATGAGTTTGACTCCACCGAAGGACAATGGAACCTAGTTGGTCCTGGCGGCGGCAGTGGTGTGTCGATGGTAGGAACCTTCGACAGCCAAGCTCCGGCACTGAACGGCGCGGTCGTCAACGATCCATACCTTTACATGCAGTCGGCCACAGCCTCCGTTCCGGGCTTAGTGAACAACACGACTCAGACTTTTTCCGGCAACAAGACTTTTACAGGAACGATCGGCGCATCAAATTTTTCCGGCAGCTCGTCCGGCACCAACACCGGTGACGTGACTCTCGGAACTGCCAACGGACTTGGACTATCTGGCCAGGTACTCAGCCTCCAGCTCGCGAGCGGTTCGCAGAACGGCGCCCTCAGTTCTACTGACTGGACGACATTCAATAGTAAGCAGGCAGCCGGAAGCTACCTTACTGCGCTGACTGGCGATGGTACAGCTTCTGGACCTGGCTCAGCAGCCTTTACGCTCGCCACTGTCAACACAAACGTAGGCTCTTTCGGAAGCTCAACTTCGATCCCCTCCTTCACGGTCAACGCCAAGGGCTTGATCACTGCAGCCTCAGGCAATGCAGTCGTGGCACCTGCTGGTACCTTGACTGGATCTACTCTGGCTTCTGGCGTCACAGCTTCGAGCCTGACGTCTGTAGGGACTATCGGCACTGGCGTTTGGCAGGGAACGGCGATCGGCACGACGTACGGCGGCTTGGGCGGTAACTTCGGATCATCAAGCGGTGCTCTGTCAATCTCCGGCGGCACCGTAAGCGCTGGAACCCTTTCCGTCAGCAACGGCGGCAGTGGCAACTCGAGTCTGACAGCTTACGCTATCTTGGCGGGCGGCACTACTTCTAGTGGTGCGATGCAGCAAGTTTCAGGACTAGGTTCGTCTGGTCAGGTTCTGACTTCTAACGGAGCCGGTGCACTTCCGACTTGGCAGAACGCCAGCGGTAGCGGAGCTAACACTTCGTTAAGCAACTTGGCTTCTGTGGCAGTAAACGCCGACATCAATCCTGGATCTGACGCGACGATCAACATAGGCTCTTCTTCAAAGCGGTATCATACGTTGTGGCTCGACAACTCTGGCTCGAACACTGCACCGACCTTAGCCTTCTACGACTCTGTTCACTCTTCGTACGCGGGTATCTACTTCACAGCAAACGGTGCTGGTGCGATGGTCTTCGCGAGCCAAAGCCGCGATACTTTCATGATCCAGAACAACGGGAACACTCCCGGCGCGTTCGCTGGAAGACAAGACTACGTCCTTCAGAGCATCGGTTACTACGAAGCTTCAGGCATCCAAGGTATATCTGACGGCAACGGCAATGGCGGTACTAACTGTCCTCTCAGCCTAACAGCAGCCAACACGCAAGGAACTTCTTCGCAGCCGACATACGCAGTTCAACTCGCTTCTGTCGCGACGACGAACAACTCGTCGACGAAGATCACCGAGAACGACTTGCAGTCTGGGACTGCTGGACTCTTTGAGTTCAGGATCATTGGTATCAGAACTGGTGGATCTGCCGGAGTTGCCGGTGATGCATACTCAAACGTGATCACTGGCACGTACACGAACATCTCGGGAACAGCGACTCTCGTAGGTTCTCTGACTACTAACGAGCAGCGAAGCAACTCAAACTGTACATCTTCCATATCGATCTCTGGCGCCGCCGTCAGAGTTTTTGTGACCGGCGACACGAACAACAACTATACGTGGCACTGCACCACGATCTTCCAGTATGCGAAGTAAGAGATAAAGCATGAGCACTTATATTCGCATACCTCAGCCTGGTGGAAGTGGAAGTGGGATCGCAACGTACTCCACTTTCGCAGCTTTTCCTCCTACTGCTGCTGATGGTGCTGCGGCGATTGCTCTTGATACGGACACGCTGTACATCTTCAACACTGGAACCATGACGTGGAGTCCAGTCGCTAGTCCTGGGACACTGCTGTCCATCGGTACCATCAACTCACAAACGAAGAGCGCCAATGGCGCGGTGGACTACAGAACTCAGCTCGTGATGCAGACCGCAGACACAAGCTTCCCCGGTCTCGTGAGTACGGGAACACAATCCTTCGCCGGTAATAAGACGTTCACTGGTACGATAGGCGCTTCAAATCTCTCTGGCACCAACACCGGTGACGTAACTCTTGGTACTGCCAACGGTTTAAGTTTATCAGGTCAAGCCCTGAGCTTGGCTCTCTTCACTAGTTCTACTCCTGGTGCAGTATCTGCTTCTGGCGGTGGAACGACCAACTTCTTACGTGCTGATGGAACATGGGCAGTGCCTTCCGGTGGGGGTGGTGGTTCTGGTTTCAACTACCTGAACTCAAACCTATCAGTATACGGCGGTACGAACTCTACGCTTAGCTTCGTTGGTGTAGAGAACACAGTTGTCGGTATCGGCTCTGGTGCAGCACTTTCTGCTAGCAGCGGCGGCAGCCACAATACTTTCTATGGATACCAAGCTGGCGCACACGTAACGACTGGCGGTGACAACGTCATCGTTGGTACTACTGCCGATGTATCATCTGGCAATACCGGCAGCCAATCAGTGCTGATCGGTAGTGGTGTAAGTGCAGGAGCTGGTCCAGGCAGTACTGGCGGTATGGTCTTGATTGGCTATGGCGTTGGAGGTTTCAACCAAGGCGACATCATCATCGGACAAAGCGCAAGCGGATCAAGCGCAGCTTCAGGTTCTAGCATCATCATCGGTGAAGCTTCAGGAACTTACTCTTCTTCGTCTGTTCAGAACGTCGCACTTGGGACTGAAACTCTCACGGCTTTGACCAGTGGTTCATACAACTCGCTCTTAGGTGTCCAGGCTGGACAAGTAATCACGTCTGGTAGTAACAACGTGCTTCTTGGCTATCAGTCAGGACAGGCTATCACGACTGGCGGTAACAATACTTTAGTCGGTTACCAAGCTGGTAACAGCCTGGTGTCGGGATCTGGCAACACAGTCTTAGGTTATGGGATCTCGCTTTCATCAGGAACTGCCAACTCAACTGGTATTGGTAACGGCGCAGCTATTACCGCCAGCAATCAAGTAGTACTTGGAAACACTAGCGTCACATCAACCGTTCTAAACGGAACTTTGACGCTCAATAGCTACGGTGCAGGTATACTGCTCAGCTCCAGCTCTGGAGTTGTCAGTACAAGCGCTGGAACTTCTGGCTACTTACTTACCTCCAACGGCGCTGGCGTAGCGCCAACATTCCAACAGATCAACCTTGGAACAAGCGCTGCCATCACTGGTACCTTAGGCGTTGGCAACGGTGGACTTGGTGCTACTTCGTTTACCAACTATGCTCCGATCATCTATAATGGTACGAACTTCGTCTCGGCTGCAACTGGTTTATCCAATAGCGGATACATCTTGACGAGTAACGGCAGTGGGAGTGCTCCGACTTGGCAAGCAGCTCCAGGAACTGGTACGGTTACATCCGTCGCGATGACTGTTCCATCCTTCTTGAGCATATCGGGCTCACCGATCACAACTTCAGGAACTTTGGCAGTATCTCTCAGTGGAACTGCACTACCGATAGCCAACGGCGGTACTGGAGTAACTTCGGTCACGACTTCGCCGACAGCATCTGCATTTGCTGGCTGGGACGCCAATAAAAATTTGAGTGCCAATAACTTCTTGGCCGGATATACGACGACTACTCAGTCCGCATCGTTAGTCACTCTGACAGTCTCGAGCACACAGCAACAGTTCTTCACTGGTTCTTTAGGTCAGAACGTCAAGATGCCGGTGACTTCTACTCTGGTCTTAGGCCAATCTTGGATCATCACCAACAACGGCACTGGTAACGTCAACGTATATTCTTCCGACAACGTGCACATCATCGTGACGGTCAACCCAGGAATGACTGCTGTTGTAACATGTATCTCGCTCAGCGGCACAGACAATACATCTTGGAGCTACACGAATACGTTTCAGACTCCATTGACAGTATTAAATGGTGGAACTGGAGCGAGCGACAGGGCAACGGCCTTTGATAACTTGAGTCCAACTACTCTTAGAGGTGATACCATCTATCATGGTGCGACTCATAACAACAGATTAGCCATTGGTACGAACGGACAGGTACTCACATCGAACGGAACTGATCCTACCTGGGCTAATCCAACCGGCATCTCTGAAGCTCAAGTTTGGGCTCGAGTAGCATATGGGATGTAAAAGATGATCATAGTAAACGGCTCAAGTCAAATTTTACAGGCAGTGATGAGTGCGGCGGCGACAACGACCAACCCCAACTACTTCGTCTCATACATCGACATCAACGGTACGGCGCTTGTGCAGTCCAACAACTCACAAGGTGCACTGAACGGTAACACCGCTGTCAACATGTTATCTGGCACGACAGATCAACTTAAGGTTTCACAGATAGACATCTACAACGTCGACACGGTCGTTCAGACGATCACTGTGCAGATGAGCGTATCTTCCACGATCTACAAGCTCTTCCAGGCCACGCTTCTTCCTAACGAATCCTTGCACTACTCTGAGAATGCCAACGGTTGGTTTAAGACGACCGCTGCGGGCTTGATAGTCACAGGATCGAACACGAACCCAACTAACGTCCAGTTATTCAACACCGCTGGAAACTTCACCTGGACCAAGCCAACATCCTTCACGCCAAGCTACGTGCAGGTTATCTGCATCGGTGCGGGTGGATCTGGGGGTTCTGGCGGATCAGGCACTTCAGGTACCATCTGTCAAGGTGGAGGCGGAGGCGGTGGTGGAGCTTACGCGAGTAAAGTCTTCAACGCTGCAGATCTGGCATCATCAGTATCTGGAGTCGTCGGAACAGGTGGAGCGTCTGTTGCAGGCGTCAACGCTTCAGTTGGTACTGTCGGCAACGCTGGTACAGCTTCGATGTTCGGTGGAACCACGCAAGCAACTGCCTACGTCTTTGCTGGCGGCGGTGGTGGTGGAGCACTAGGCGGCGTCACAGGCGTCATCGGAACTGGTGGATCTGGTGGTGGAACTGGCGGTAACGGAAACAACGGAACCACGGCAGCCGCCGCTGGTGGATTACCTGGCACGGTCAACGCCGCTACCGGTGCTACTGGCGGTCAAGGTGCAGGCTCGTCAACTACTGCAGCCGGTGGAGCAGCAGAATATGGCGGAGGAGCTGGCGGTGGACACACTGCGGCAGCGGCAGTATTCGCTGGCGGTACTTCACTTTACGGTGGAGGCGGTGGTGGTGCAGGTGGATGCGCTACAGCGTCTCCGGCAGTTGTACAGCCTACGGCTGGCGGTGCTTCGGGCGGAGCGCCTGGATCAGGCGGTGGTGGAGCGGCTGGAAGTTCTGGCTCTTCGCCAACAGTTGGTTCGCCTGGTACTCCCACTTCTTCAGGCTCTGAAAGCACTACTCTCGCCGGTTCTGGAGGCGGTGGTGGTGGATCTACCGTGACTGCCTCTACTGCTGGTAAAGCAGGTGGAGCAGGCGGCTTCGCCGGTGGAGGCGGAGGCGGTGGTGGAGCAAACTTCTCTGCTGGTGGTCAGCTAAGCGGCGCTGGAGGCGCAGGCGGCGACGGAGCAGTATGGGTTATATGTTGGTAACATGATCATAGTCAACAGTTCTTCTCAGATCTTGAAGGCAGTCATGGGCGCGTCGGCGACGACGAACCAGCCTGTCTACTTTGTCTCATACGTTGACATCAATGGTGCTGCTCTTGTGCAAGGTAACAATGTTCAAGGCAGCCTTAACGGAACGACTCCAGTCAGTATGTTAACTGGAACATCTGACCAACTCAAAGTCTCGCAGATCGACATCTTCAACACTGACACCGTAGCTCAAACGATCACGGTAGAGATGGTCATCTCTGGAACAGCGCGTCAGCTATATCAAGCAACGCTGCAGCCGAATGACTCTCTGCACTACATCGACACTTCCAATAGTTGGTTCAGGACAAGTGCAAACGGCTCGCAGAACACAAGCGCAGCATCAAACCCTGTCGATGTTCAGGTCTTTAATACGGCTGGTAACCAGACTTGGACCAAGCCAACATCCTTTACTCCTACGTGGGTCACTGTGGTTTGTGTAGGTGCTGGTGGAGGCGGAGGGGCTGGTGGTTCTGGAGTGTCTGGCACCAACACGAACGGTGGAGCTGGCGGAGGCGGAGGGGCTTACAGCGTAAGAACCTTCCGAGCCTCCAACTTAGCAACTACTGTTTCTTTGGTCGTTGGAGCCGGAGGCACCGGCGGGGCTGGTGTAAACAACGCCATCGGTACGGCTGGCAACAACGGAACTGGTTCTATGTTTGGCAGCACTTCGCAATCATCTGCATACATGTATGCCGGTGGAGGCGGAGGTGGTGGTGGTGGACAGATCACAGCCACTTTGAACTCTGGTGGTGGAGGCGGAGGAACTGGTGGAGATGGTACTCAGGGCAGCACCTCTTCAACGAGCGCTGGCGGTGGACCGGGAACTTCTACTGCAGGTAATACGAGTGGAACTGGCGGTCAAGGGGCAACAACTTCTTCAACCGTAGGTTACGCAGAGTATGGAGGCGGAGGCGGTGGAGGACTTACGACTGCAGCCGCTACTGTCGGCGGCGGAAGCTCTGTCTTTGGCGCGGGTGGAGGCGGTGCGGGTGGTGGTATCAAAGCCGCGCTCTCGTACACTCAGCCTGGTAACGGTGGAACCAGCGGCGGCGTAACGAACGGCGCTGCTGGCGGTCTGGCTGGCAATGGAGGGGTCTCTGGCGCTGCAGGTGCAGCTACTCCAGGCTTAATAGCAGGAGCAGCTACAGGCGCTGCTTCTCAGACCACGCTTGCTGGTAGTGGCGGAGGCGGTGGTGGTGCCACTCAGTCTAACATCACAGGAATGGCTGGCGGTGCCGGTTCCTTCCCTGGTGGTGGAGGCGGAGGTGGAGGCGCGACGTTTGCTGCAAGCGGCTTCAACAGTGGAGCTGGCGGCAACGGTGGTGATGGTTGTGTTTGGGTTTTTAGTTGGTAAATAACAGGAGAAGTATATGAGAATGAATAACGCAAAGATCTTGAACGCCGCAGATGCTACTGCAACGCAGCATTCGCTGGTGATAGATGCAAGTCAAGTGTTCTCTGCCTCGTTTCAGATCACGTCAAGCAGCGGATCGAACGCAGGCAGCTTACAAGTCGAGTCAAGCAACGATCCAGCCAATGGACTTGCGACAGACTCGGCAGGAAACTTGATACCGGTTAACTGGTCATCCCTCGGCTCAGCCGCTACCGTAACATCGGGCGCGACCAAGCAGATAGATGTCCCACAAAGCTCTTATGCTGGCTACCGCTGGCTCAGGGTGACGTGGACACCAAGCGCTGGTGCCGGAACCGTAACAGTCAACGCAGTAACCTTAGGACAGTAACATGGAAAACGAAAACGACATCCTCAAAGCTCAGATCGCAGCCCTCAAAGACTTGCTTGCCATCAAAGATCAGTTGATTGCAGAGCTGAAGACTAAGGCGCCGCAAACTATCACGTACGTGTACGAGTATCGGTATCCGCAGTACCAGATCTCACAGTGGCCATACAACTATCAAGTCTACTGTGGCGGTGCACAAGGCCAAGCTGGGTCACTTCAAGGACAGGGAGTGTTCCAAGGCGGATCGAGTGGCAGTGTGAACATCGGCAGTGGCGGCGCCACTTCTGGACTTGCTACGTTCGCTCAGAATGCCGCTATGCCTACTGAAGCGGCGCAGTGCAACAATCTAGTCAGCATCACGAACGGAAGATGATCAAGTGTTCAATAACCAAACCTGGCGGGATTACGCCAGTACAACATCCTCGAGGAGGATAATATGCCCCTAAAAAAAGGTCATTCGCGAGAGGTAATCTCGCACAACATCAAGGAGATGGTCGC
>Ga0335069_10001594_pt1 | contig 36316 bp, 24 predicted proteins | sample Lox_Sample_11_FD_206714 | JGI IMG/M metagenome (GOLD analysis project Ga0335069, IMG submission 206714) | Soil microbial communities from Loxahatchee National Wildlife Refuge, Florida, United States - Lox_Sample_1.1 | ecosystem: Environmental > Terrestrial > Soil > Wetlands | place: USA... | reverse complement strand
GCGATTCAGGAATATGAGTCGGTTCTCGATTTCACGCAAGACCGGCATCTGCGAGCGAAGGCCCTCATCGATCTCGGCGCCGCCAATCAGCAACTGGGTAATTTCACAGCCGCCCGGCAATATTACAGTGATGCTCTGAAGGTGGAACCCGGCAACCGCGCGGTTTTCATCAGCATGGGAAGGCTCGCACTCGAACAGCGAATTCAGGAACTCGCCGCTGAGGCGACACAGCATCCCTCAAGCCGCGCATACTTCGATCTTGCACAACTGCAGCAGTCGGCTGGACACCTTGCCGAGGCACGTTCGTCGTTCCAGGCTGCGCTGCAGTACGATCCGAAGTCCGTCGAGATACAGATGGCTTTGAACCAGCTGGATCAAAACAACTCCAACAAAAAAGCCGTTGGTTCCCAGAACTAGTCGCCTATTGCTGTTGTTCGGCAGGCTGGCTCGCGCTTGGAGTCTGCGGCGGGTTTGGGCCCGATGTGCCAGGCGGCTGTCCCGTGAGACTCTGAACGGGAGTACCTACTTGCCCGACGGCGACCGGTGTCAACGATGTCGGCCCCTTGATCTCGAGACCACGATCGTACTTGGGATCGTAGAAGAACAACCAATCACTATAGTGATTCTTGTGGTCGAACTCGCGGATACTCTGCCTCTTGCTTTTGCTGGCTACTCCGAAAATGAGCATCCCCTGGGGTGCACCCGTGTTCATCGTTCCAATACTGCTCAGGCGTGGAGGGTTCCCGGCTTGCGGAGCATTCTGCGCCTTTTGTACAGCGGTCTGAGCATTTGGTTCCGTGTTCAAGTTCCCAGCATTGTCGCCAGAATCCGTGTTGTCGCTGGCCGGCTGGGTGTTATCGCCGAAACCTGAATTCGCGCCGTTCAGATTGGGAATTTTGTTTGTTATCCCCATGATGTCGGCTTGATGCAGGAGCTTGAAGTCTTCTCCCGTGATCGGGTCTTTGTACATTTTGCGGAGGAACTTCAACCCGCCCGCCTGTTGCAATTCTTCGAGGCGGACGGGATATCGGCCAGTTTTTTTCACGTAGGCGCGGATCGCGCGTGAATATTGCACACCGCGGTGAACCAGCTCTTCTTCCTTGTCGCGCCGGATTTCGAAAGTAATCGTGGGCAGGATGACGGCAGCCGCGATCATGAGCAGTGATACGAGCAGCAGCAACGTGAGCAGCACGTATCCCTCGACGTCGCGGCGAGGGTTGCTCGGTTTAGCGGCTTGGGGCACCTGGGTCCTCAGAAGCTGTATTTCAGACCCAACTGGATCGTGCGTGGGCGGTGAGCATCAATGGGATGCAGGAACGCGCTTCCGGCGGTGCAATTGACGAACTGGGGTTGGGTCGTCTGGGTTCCCGGCAAGATCGTGAAGCCGCCAGCCGCCGTGTAGGGAGTCCCTTGTCCTCCGCCATAACAGTTAATCGTGTTGTTCGCCGCATTTCCGATGTTTGGGTTGAACAGACGGAATTGCGTGTGATTGAAGATGTTGAACGCTTCCATGCGGAACTCCAAGATACTGCCTTCCGTCACCTTGAAGTTCTTGAACAACGACATGTCGAAGTTCAGCCGGTGTGGGTTATTGAGGAAATTTCTGCCTGCGTTGCCGAAGGTTAATCCCTGCGGTGCCGCAAAGGCGGCCGGGTTCAGAAGGAGGGGGCCGATGCTCTGCGAACTGATTCGGCTGACACCGGCCGGCAGCGGAGACTTGGCGCTTCCTACGATATCCGGATAAGAACCGGAGCCTGCGCCATTCGCGACTCCGGCGTTATCGATGACCGAAATGCCATTGGTGCTGCCGCCATTGATGACACTGAATGGCGTGCCGGACTGGAACGTGGTGATCCCGGAGAACTGCCAACCGTCGAACATGACTCGGAATACGTTCGATGGCTTGGCGGGAGCAGGCGCCGTGGGATCGGCGGCCGCTGTGGCCTCGTTTCCGGTTATCCAGCGCTGAAAAGTGCTTCCCAGCTTCGGGAGGTCCCAGATGTAGTTAAGGTTGAAAAGGTGACGCTGATCGAAGTTCGAGCTTGCCCAACTCGATTTGAGGTCGTACGAGTTGACGAAGGATGCGTCAGAACGGTCGGAGGCGTCGTCAAGAGAGTGACTGTAGGTGTAAGAAACGCCCACGGTCACCGGTCCGCGCGTTCTACGCAGCGTAGCCTGCAAGGCATGATAGTCGGAATCAGCGATATCCCGCAACGCCAGAATCCGACGGAAGCCGAAGTAGGGGCGATTCAAGTTGGGATCGGGAATACCTTGCGGGTACGCCGTCGTCAGCGGGTTGTTGGCTCCGAAGCAGGCGGCCGCCAGATTCTTGAATGCAGGTTGCGCAGAGGTGATCGGAATGCCGTTCACCGTGAACGTGCCGTTCTGAAAAGAGGCGCAGTCCTGGGTTATCGTCAGCGGTTGCCCCGGGTTGAACGGGTTACCGGTGGGGAAAATCCCGTTGTCTGGTCCGGTGGGCGGCGGTGTGAGCTGGTTCAACTGCAATTCCGCGCTCAAACGTGTTCCCTTGCTACCTACATAGGCGACGGTCGCGACCATGTCTTTGTTCAATTGCCGCTGCACGCTCAGGCTCCATTGCTGCACGTAGGGCCATCTCGTCTTGGTCGGAATGGAGGTGACGTCGAGAGGGTAAGCTACATTTGCGGTGCAGCCGCTGCAAGGAAGACCGATTGCATTGTATTGGAATGGAAGAGGCGCCGTCATGGTCAGCACCGGTGGCGAGCTGCCTTCGAGAGATCCCGTGTTCGATTCTTTTGCGGTTCCGTGCTCATAGAACATGCCGTAACCGCCGCGAATGGAAGTCTTGCCATTGCCTTTCGGATCCCAGGCGAAACCGATGCGGGGAGCGGGGTTGAAGACGTGATCGCTCATGCAGGTGTCAGGTACGCCGTTCTTTCCGCATTGCACCAATCCGTTGTAGAGGAGACCGGAGAGTTGCGGACTTATGTTTCCGGGATTACTTGGGTCGAACGCGATGGGTACGCAGTTTTGATTTGCAATGCAGTTCCCCTTAACCGTCTCGAAATATCCCCCAGCAAGGGGCGGCAGAATTGGAGCAAGGGTTACGGATGCTGCTTTGGAGGAATCATATTGACTGGCGACCCAGTTCCAGGCATTCAGATTCTTTTCGTGATAATTCCAGAACAGGCTCACGCGCAGGCCGAGGTTGACAGTCAGCTTCTGGTTGACTCTCCAGTCGTCCTGGATGTAGGGCTCGACGATTCGATAGTCGTTGTAGTAGGTAAGCTGAGTGCTGTCCTGCTGATAGCTTTTGATCCTGTTCAAGCCCCCATTGTTGCTCAGGAAATCCGCGAAGGCGTTTCCCGTACTTACGTTATTCTGATTGCTGAACGTCAGCAGACCCTGCAAGTCACCGGTAGCTGCTCCAATCGCGCCGTTGTTTTCTTTGCGGCGGGCATCTACAGCCTGTATGCCGAATTGGAGCGTGTGGCCTTTCCACGCCATGCTAAGTCCATCGCCAACGCTGTAAGTAGGATTGGTGTGATTCCAGGGGATGTACGATGGGTCGACCGTGAAGCCGTTGCCGCCATAGGCGGCGTTCGTTCCTCCGATTACCAGTCCGGGAAGCTTTCCGCCAGCGCCGTTGTTGAAGATGTAACCCATGCACGGAGGCTGTCCAGTCGTTACGCAATTGTCGATCGGGGGAATGCTGACACCACTGGGGAGCTGGTCCTTGATCGTGATATGTGAGTTGACGTAGCTTACGAAAAAATCGTTCAGCATCGATGGGGAGAGCGTGGATGTAAACCGCGCGACCATGCTGGTTCCCGGGCCGTTCAGCTTGTTCTGGATTGTAGGAAAGCTATTCTGCACATATCCCCACTGGGGGGTCAGGACGGTTGTGTCCCAGGAGTCGTGAATGTACCGGAACGAGAGTCTCAGATTTGTGTTGAAGTTATGGTCGATGCGACCGAGTTCCTCGCGCCAGTACGTGGAGGGCGAGATCACTGCGTTGTAGCAGACCACATTAGGCTGACCAGTGTTGACGTTGAGCGTTCCCGCCAAACTTGAGTTGCAGCCGACGGAGGAATTGGGCAAGGGGAAGATTCCAGATTGTAGAAACTGCGCCGAGGTCTGGTCGATCGGAACGATGTTGTTGTTGAAAGGTGCTCCACCCTGGAATGCGATTGGACAATCTGGATAAAGACGGCTGTCCACCTGGGTACTTCCCGCTACGGGACAGACATCGCTGAAATCCGCGCAAGTATTAACGCCACTTGGATACGTACCATTCGGACACGTAATGCCGATGCCGCGCTCCGCAAGGCTGGGGACAGCCTGATTGAATTCCTGCGGCGTTTTCTCGAGCCGGAACTCCTCAGACCAGAAGAAGAACGTCTTGTCCTTTTTCGTGTTGAACACACCCGGTATGTAGAGCGGGCCACCGATTGTTCCACCGAAATCATGCCGGCGATAGAGCGGAGCCTTGCTGGTCTGGTCGAAATAGTTTCGGGCGTTGAAGAACTCGTTGCGGGCGAATTCGTACACCCCGCCATGGAAATTCTTGGTGCCTGATTTTGTGGTGACCAGAACGGTGCCGGATGCGCTACGTCCGTACATAGCGCCATAGTTCGAAGTGAGCACCTTCACTTCCTGGATGCCGTCGAGGCTGGGATAAACCATCAGAGTGCTCTCGGCACCGTTCAGGCCCGCATTCAGAACATCGCTGCCATCGACGTCGAAATTGTTGTATTCAACGCGACCGCCGTTCACGCTGTATTTGACGCTGCCTTTCAGGCCCACTAGCGCTTCATCTTGCCCCGTCTGATTGCTGACCCCGGGTGCGAGGGCGATCAACTGGGTGAAATTGCGACCGTTCAAGCCCGTCGCCTGCACTTCTTTTTCAGTGATCGTGCCTTCAATGTGCGACTCGGCAGTTTTTACCTCGGCCGCCCCCGCCGCTTCAACGTTTACACTCTGCACCTCCGCTGGAGGCTGTAGCGTGGCGGGCATTTCGACCGCCTGATCGGTGGTCAGCATGATGTCGGTTTCGAACGCCGCGAATCCTTGCGCAGAAACCGTCAGGTGATATTTACCTGGTGCGAGCCCGTTGATCGAGTACGCTCCCTGAGCATTCGCGATCGTCTTCACGGGGGCGCCACTTCCGGAAAGCACGACGGTCGCGCCCGCGATCAAAGCTCCAGACTGGTCCGCCACCACGCCATAGAGAGCCGATCTTCCGGGTTGAGCCTTGACGGACAGAGTCGGTGCGGTCGTTGTCTGCACTGGCGCCGCCTGCTGCTGGGTGTTCGAAGCTGGCTCTGCACCCGCCGGTGCATTCGGAGCGGCCTCTGCGGGATTTGCAGCTGCCGGAGTTGGTGGCGGAGTGGCCGTCAGCACGGCATCGGCTTCCATGTCCATACCGGCTGTTACGGTGACTTGAACCTGGAACACATTGAAGCCCGGAGTTTCGATCGTGACCTTGTACTTCCCGGGGGCCAGATCACCAATACGATACTGCCCGCCCTGGTTTGTGGTCGCCGCGCCTCCACCAGGGCCTTCCGCCGTGACCACCGCATTCGGCATCGGCATGCCTGAGAGGATGATTACAGTTCCATGGATCGAGCCCGTGCGCCCGCCACCCTGCGGCAGGGCAGTCATCGAAGCGGCTTGGAGGGAGGAGTCAAAGCATGTACAGAAATAGATGCACAGGAATGCCATCCACTTGCATAAAGGCGCAAATTGCCGTTGTCTCACTGCGGAACCTCCGGGCAGACACACTCGCATTTCTCTGAATTCTTAATAGGGGCGGTCTGGAGAAGAAGCGCAAGTCTAGCGGCAGATTGTTACAGCACAATGAATGGCCGGTTAATTCCGCGTGACAGAAGCGAGACCGGACCAATGAACCAGTGTGTTGCATTTTCGGTGCATAGGCACTTGCAGGGCCAAGTCTGACGCGGATTTACGATGTACCACCCTGGCAGAGTTTCTTCCCGGTTATCCACGGTGCTTACATTGAGGGTCGACAAAATTCATCCGCTTTTAATATTTCCATCATCTCTCCGTAACATCGTTCCCAGATAGTTACTCGCGCAAGCACCAAGCATGCGTCAGATCCCAGTTCGGCGTGTGTACGGGTTGCGGCGACAGCAGTCTCTCGTTCCATGGGGCAAGTAGCGGCGCCCCAAATCACAAGGTCACCATCACAAAGTAATTCAAAAGGAGACTTCCAAGATGACGAAGAGGAACGTTCTCGTAGCGTTCGCCTGTCTGGCGACACTGCTACTTGCAACCAATGGCTTCGGGCAGTGTGGCAGCGGTGTTGCGGCGCAGTTCGTTGGGGCGGGCTCATCGGCCCAGTTCAACAGCTTCGCCTATGCTGCGCACAACGGCCTGGGCTTGCCGAACTTCTGGACCACAGGCAGCGGCCAGCTGCAGGATGATCGCCTGGGGATCACCGACACCGGCCTTACCGCCTTCGTGGCGTGGGACAACAACAACGTTTGCAACATTTACGTTTACTTCAGCATTGACTCTGCCGTCGGCGTGAAGGATTTCTTTGCTTACGACAAGGGTACGGTTCTCGGCGGCACGGCTGCCAGAGAATGGGGAGCAGTGTTCGGCGTTCCCGGCGCTTGGACTTCGGCTGCCGGCGCCGGCAAGGTCCCCGGAATTGTGGACACAGGTGTTCCTCCAGCCCAGATTCAGACGTTCTTGACAACCTCGCCTCGGCCGACGACCACCACCCAGCTGCCTCAGCCTGGCTGCGGACAGCAAGGTGCGGTTAGCGGGACTACCCTTTTCTGCTTCATCACTGCGGGTATGACCGATATTCGCCCTGAAGATGCACTGTACGCAACCGCGCGCGCTTTGAGCTCCTACAGCACGACTTCCAACTTGGCAGGTCTCGGCTACAACCAGGCTGCCTGCGGTGCCGTGGGAACCAACCAAGGCTGCGGGATCAAGGACGCGTTCGATGCTTCCAAGAACTTCAACGTTCTGAACTTCAAGATCAGCGGCACCGACCCGGTTACGTCCGCAACCGTTCCCTCGTACACCACGTTGAGCACGGGTGCATCACCGATCGCAGTGCTTGCTCGCAATGCCGACACGTCCACCCTTGGACTGGGAAACGTCACCGGTGGCGTTTACAAGTTCAACAATATCAACCGCGCAGTGCTGGCTCAGGTGTTCAATGGAACCGAGTCCTGCACGGGCGACCTCCTGCCAATTCCGGGCACGTCGGCTGCGGCGGGCAAAGCACTGGCCGCAATTCTGCGCGAGCCCCTGTCTGGCACCTACAACACGTTCGAGTTCGGAGCTGTCCGCACTTTGTCCGGCAGCGCCGCGACCGCTGTGAAGCAGAGCACCGCTTCCAGCACTTCTTGGTTGAGCAATGACAATAACAGCCAGGAATTTGACCCCTACGGCCACCTCACGACTGGTCCGGCGACGAACTTCGGCGCTGGAAGCTGCGCAGCCGGCGCGGTGGACGCGACGACCCCTTGCGGTGACCCGCTCTACAACCCGACCGGTGCCTGCGGTTCGGCTACCGGTTTCAAGGCGCGCGCGGTCGGCACCGGCAATGTGGTGAAGGTAGTGACCGGCGGATTGACTAATTCGCACCTTGATACGACCAACGCCATCGGCTACGCGTTCTGGAGCTATCAGAACATGAAGCCAGCCGCCTCCGGTTGCCAGACGAGCGCCGGCAGCGGCGACGTAACCTGCTCAAGCTACCTGGCTCACTATCTGACGGTCGATGCAATCGACCCGTTCTTCGTCAGCCCTGGCGGAGCGCTTGACACAGCCCCCGCCAATCCGAACGGAGCTTACAATTTCCCGCAGTGCGGAGCCGTCCAGAGCACAACCAACAGCTTCCCCTGCATGCAGATTCCGTTCACCCACATCTACGACGGATCGTATCCCATCTGGTCGCTGTTGCGCTTCGCGACTTTCGCGAACGTAACCGGCAAGCAGGTGACTCCGCATGGCGCGATCAACATGCTGGCGGCTGCTGAGACTTCAGCTGCCGATCCGACCCTCAACTTCTCGGACTTCGTTCCGTTGCTCAAGAACGTCACGACCGCTGCGTATCTCCAGGGAATCGGCGGTGTCACCATCAGTGGCACTGGCGTGACTTGGGTTTCGGGCGACTTGTTCGACTCCAACTGGTGCGGATCAGCCAGCTTCCCAGCTACCTGCAGCGGGGCGCAGGCGACGATCAACATCGGCGGATCGAATAAGACGATCGCAACCATTGACTCGGCAACCCATATCACTCTTACTGCTTCGTCGAGCGGTTCCAATCTGCAGTACGTTTGGAACGCCGGAACGGCACCCACGGGCAATCTGAACCTGGGCGTGTTCCGCTCGCACTACAAGCAGTCAGGGATCAACCCGGACAACGGACACTCCGATTGCGGTGGCAGCTACATCAACATCAGCATTGTCGGCGGACAAAAGACCGCTCCGACCTGCCTGATCGACAAGGGCGGCGACATGGGTGGTTCGGTTTACACCGTGCAGTCCGACTACGACTTCTTCCTCGATCACACCTTGTTCAACGTAGGTGTGTCGACGAAGCCGATCGAACTCTACGGACAGCTGCAGTAAGGCCGTTGAGAAAGCTTAACCTTTGCACAGCTGGAGAAAGAAAGGGCCGTTCAGCCCTTCTTTCTCCGGTTGTTTTTGTGTATCGTGGACGGCTCAACCCGATTTCAGCCATTTCAGTCCAATTTAAGGGAGTATTCATGCGGTCGAGAAGGTGCTCCGCCCGTAATAAGGTTCTCTTCGTTTTCATCTGTTCGTTGATTCTCATCGTCGTGCCTGCTTCGGCGCAGCAGACTGGCAGTGTCGGTCCAGCAGCGGCTCCCAACGAAAGCTCGAAAGCCGCGAGCGGCACATCCACACACCCTGATTCTTCTGTACAACAAAAGGTGGAGTCGCAGCCCACAAAGGGGTCTGCTTTGCCAGGACCCACGGTCCCGCCGGGCATCGACCCGAAAACCATGACTCCCCTTTACGAAACCATCCAGGAGGATTGGAGTTCACTTCAGGTGGGAGTGAGCAATTTGAAACCGGTGCCTCCGGTGGTTGGGCAAACGGAGGATTATGAGACATTCACACGGGAACTGGTGCAGGTGCAATGGCGACCGGGGGATCCGATCGATCTTTGGATCAGCATTCCGAAAGGGGTCAAGAAGCCGCCGGTGGTGTTGTATTTGTACAACGCGACGGAGGATACAGACCGTTTCCGCTACACCACGTGGTCGCGATTTGCCACCAGCGGCGGAGTCGCTGCGGTTGGATTCGTTTCAGCACTGTCGGGACATCGCTTTCATGACCGTCCGATGAAACAGTGGTTCATCAGCGAATTTCAGGAGTCGCTGGGCAGCACGGTTCACGACGTGAAATTCATTCTCGACTATCTGGCTGAGCGTGGCGACTTCGACATGGAGCACGTAGGCATGTTCGGGGAAGGATCAGGCGGGGCGATCGCGATCCTGGCCGCCGCCGCCGATTCACGTATCAAGGCAGTGGACACGCTGAATCCATGGGGAGACTGGCCCGACTTCCTGGCGAAATCACCCGTAGTGGAGCCCGATCCGGATCATGCAAATTATGTGAAGCCGGAATTCCTCAAGAGAGTTGCGCCGCTGGATCCGGTGAAGTGGCTGCCGGAACTGAAAGTGCCCGTCCGGATTCAGCAGGTCAGTGAGTATCCGGCGATGCCTGCCGAGTGCAAGGAGAAGATCAAGGCTGCCGTACCGAAACAGGCGGAGCTTGTTCCCTTTGCGACCGACCGTGAACTCGTGACGAAAGAGGCGCGGGGAGCGCTTTTCGATTGGATGAAGAAGCAGATCCGACCGCAAGGTGATCTGCACAATGCGGGCACGAGTGCGATCGCGGTTGATCAGTCCGCGCCCAAGCGCGAGCGGGGCTCGGCTCCGCAAGATTCCGTACGCGCTGCGCACTAAAAGTATTGCCCGGAAGTCTGGAGAGGAAATGACCGCGTTCATGAGCAGGAGTGCACTTGTTCTTTGTCTTGCGATGCTGTGTCTGGCAGTGGGATGTTCCAGTTCAAGTCATCAGACACCACCCCCCACTAATCTTCAGTTCACCTCGCCGACGAGCAGTCCAACCGTTGAAGTAATGGATCCCCCGGAGACTGTCGTGCTGAAGGTGAGTGGAAGCGTGAGTACCTGGGCTTTGCAGAGTGGATGCGGCTTCGGCAAACCGATCGGCTCACTGACCAATCAGAGTTCGGATTCTGTGACCTACGTGGCTCCGAGTATGCCCCCGAGCAGCCCATGCAATCCGCTACAGGATCTCGTGGTGGCTACTGACGCTTCGAATAACTCCGCGGTGCTCAGTGTTAACGTGGTGGCCTCTCCGCCGTTGATCTCGAATGCGTTTCTGCTCACGTTTAGCGGAGGGCAGTGTACATACAACGGAGGTGCTTGTTGTCCCCCCGGAGTCAGAACTTGTTGTCCCCCAGCTTCCACCCAGACGATCATCCAACCGCCTACAACTGGACAGGGCGGAAGTACGTCGCAAGTCGGCCTGTATACGAGCTTGGGGCCGCTGACAGCGGCCGGAGGCGTTCCGCCGTACACATGGCAGGTAAGTTCGGGTTCGCTGCCTGATGGGGTTGTTTTGACAAGCGGGAAAGACAGCACGACTGCCTTGCTGCTGGGAACGCCCATCACTTCGGGTTGCAACACTTTCGATCTGCAGCTCACGGATTCGAAAGGAGTATCTGGTACGAGCACGTTCAACGTTGTGGTGATTCCGTCGCCACTAAAGATCTCGTTGCCAAGCTACCCGGCTGCCTACAACGATGGTTCGCAAAGCGGCGATCCGGGTGTCGTGTACTCGCCGCTGGCGCTCACCGTGACGAATGGTATCGGTCCGTACACCTGGGCGCAGGATGATCCCCAGAATCCGGGCTCAACGCTGCCCCCCGGCCTTTCGCTCTCCACCTCGACTTCCAGCGTCGTGAAGATCCAGGGCACCCCGAACAGCGGCAATGATGCAGCGGGAAACGCGGTCTCAGGCAATAGCCCCGGGTCATATCCTTCAGCCGTGAATGTCAGCGATAGCGAGCTGCCGTACCCCGCGCTTGGATTGGCGAAACTGTCGAAAATGCAGGATCTTCCTCTCACGCAACCGTGCTCGCCGAGCAATCAAGCTCCGGCCATTCAGCCGCAGGGCGTTGCAGTGAACGGTGGCGACCCAAGCGGCGGGTCGGTCGCTGCGGAATCCTACCTTCAGGGCTCACTCGCTTTCCTGCTGCGCGGCTTCGATGCCAATGGTGCGGTCGTTATCGCGGGCAGTGTCTCAGTCGACGGAAATGGTGCAATAACCGGCGGAGAAGAAGACGTGTCACGCGCCAGTGGCTCCCAGCATCTGGTGGTGCAGCCGACGGCAACGAACCCCGCCAGTAACTACGTCGTCGGTGCGGCATCTGTTGGCCCCAACTCGACTGCGTACGTGTCCTACGGCCGTGGATGCATGACTCTGGCCACTCCTGCAGGCAACACTACTTTTACCTTCACGTTAGCGGGATGCTCCAACCAGTGGACGGAGAACCATCTGACCGTAACCAATAACAACGCGTGTGGCATGAAGCAAGATAACGCTGGCAAGAACATTGCAGCGGGCTACTTCACGACAGGGCGGGTGATCGAATTCGACCAATGCACTCCTGGCAAGCTGCCATACTGCACCGGTTCAACTCGCGCCACAGGAATATTGAGGTGGCAGGATTCATCCGCATTCTCGAGTGCCTTGAACGGGCCTTACGCATTCGGGTTGACTGGTTGGGATGGTTCCGGTGGGCACTACGCTGTCGCTGGATCATTCCAGAGCAGCGGAGGCCAGATCAGTGCGCTGGCTGCCGATATCAATGATGCCGGCACGCTGAGTTCATCGCTAACAAGTGGTACCGGAACCTATGGCAGTGTTGACTCCTTTGGAAACGCCACGGGGAGTCTCACCATGGGGGGCACGACGCTGCCCCTCTCGATGTACCTCGTTAGCAAAAACGAAGCGCTTGTCGCCACGAATCCGCCGGCTGCCGGGGCACCGATCCTCAGTGGAGAGGCCATCAGCACCGCAAGTTCATTTGGGAACGACAGTTTGCAGAGCACCGAGATATTCCACATCGGTGGCGTGTCGACGAACGGTCCGGACGTGAGCGTGGGTATCCTCACGTTCGATGGTGCCGGGGCATTGGGAGGCACGATTTATCAAGATCAGGCCGGTACGACCGCGACCACGAAGGTGTCTGCCGTCTATTCGGTGGATTCGAGCACGGGGCGGACCGTGTTTTCTGCTCCGCTTCAAGGACAGACGATCGGTGCACATCCGTTGGTCGGTTACATCATCCCTCAGCCGCCAAATGGCACACGCCAAAATTGCGCTGTGCCGTCTGCCTGCGTGGCTGGCTTTCTGGTCGGAACGGACAATACCGCGCAGGATGGCGTTCTTGAGTTTCAGACTGCAATCGTGGCGCCGCCCCCGCCATTTGCCAACACTTACATTGCCGGGGACTACGCATACGGAGTCGATGAACTGCTCGATCAACACGCCCCCGCCTTCGACGGGATCGTATTCGCGCAGCCGAGTGGCGCATCGACCACAAACGGTACGCTGGGCCCAAACCCATCGAGCAGGCAGTCTTTCTTCCAGGATGTGAGCTACAGTTGTCTGGACCAGGCTCCGCAGCCGAGTTGCCTTCTCATCCCGAGCCAGCTGATGACAGGTTCGTACACGGTGAATCCAGATGGCAGCGGAACGTTTGGAGGAGCGACAGCATCGGTGACCAACGGAAACGTAAGCTTCTATATCGACGAATCGCCGACCAATCTGCATCCAGCGATCGTGGTGGTGGAACAGTAAGGTTCGGTTTCACTGTTGAAGTGAGGCGCAGCAGCGGGACTTGGCTTGACGAAATCTTGCCCGCGTCCCGACACGCCGCCGGCCTAGTATTCGCGAGTATCTCTCTAGTTCAACCGAACTTGTTTCAAATGGGGTCGTTGCAGCGGGATTCAACCTTGCAATCGAATCTCCGGCGCTGGGGTTGCTTGGGTTCGGCATCTGCTCAATTGGGATTAGCAGCTAAGGTCAATCACGCGGCGCGTAAGCAAACAAAAACTCCGCCATGTAGGCGGAGTAGTTTCATCGTGGATGGCTGAATTTCTAAGCCTTGAAGAACCTGCGAATCGATCCAGCTGAAACTCCGACCAGACCGGTTCCAAGCAGGTACAGCGTCGAAGGCTCCGGTATCGCAGTCGAACTGCTTCCAAGTGTTATATCAGCAAGCCCTAGCATGTCCGCCGGACCAGTGAAGGTCACTGAGTGGGCTGTGCCTGTAAACGTCGCCCCGGCGTTAGACCACATGCAATATGTTGGAGTGGTGCAGGAGGCATTATTGTTCGCCAGAATGATGGTGGCGAGCACTGTTCCCGTTCCGTTGTTGCCACTCCAGATCTTTATGGTTTCCGCCTGATTGCCAGTGAAGCCTGCGGTGAAGAAGAAATTGAAACCGCTGGAGAATCCCGGCGCAACGTTCATGGTCGCGGTTACAGCGGAGCCCATACCTCCATTGATGAAAATGGCAGTATTGCCTACCGGAGTGCGAACGAAGTTGCCCGAACCCGGTCCAGGATTGCTTTGGCAAGGTAAGGCAAGACAAGCCGATTTCATGGCAAGTACGTTCGACGAAAATGAAACTCCGTAGTTCGGAGTCGCCGCTAAGCCGCCGCCGTTATAGAAATCTCCGACCGCCTGCAGGTCATTGAGTCCTTGGAATTGCAATAACACTCCCGAGGTGGCAAAAGCGGAACCGGAGACCAACAAGAGCACAATCACAGCTGAACACAACTGCCGGGTCATAAGCGCTCCATAATGGCGGAATCGATTAGTGGTTGAGAGGAGACTTGCACGCTACCGCAGGAGCAGTATCGTCCTTATAGTATTAAAACAAGATCACGCAAATGTTAACAGTATGTGAATTTCGTCTCGTGCTCATCCTTCACCTGTGCAAAGCCCGTGTAAGTTGATCGTTTGCATAACTATCCTCACGTCTTATACCTCCTAGATGCACGAGGCGCGGTTCTAAGGCTTTCACGTTTGATTTTTACCATTCTGTCAAGAACGGCGAGACAAAGTTGGTTTAGAATTCAGATCGATTCTTGCCGGAGTCAATACCGGGGATCGTTCAAAACCTGTACTTCTGGAACGAGTTCCATAGGAAAAACATTTCCTACTTTTCCCCAAGTATCAGACAACTTCATTGTGGGATTCCGTTCCCGCATAGTGTGACATTGCCTGTGTACCAGCTAAGTAGATGAAAATGAACGATTGACGCTGTCGAGGGTGCAAGTGTGGGACTGCCCCGTTCGGCAGGTTCCGTGCATAGCTAGCTGTAGGCGCGCTCTGTCCGCGGGTCCTACCTGAGCAGAAGGGAAAAAATGGGCAACGAACTGCCTGAAGTGGACGACAGCCTAAAGCACATGCAGCGGGAGACACGGGCGGTTTTCGTCGAGGCCATCAGCGCAAGCATGCGGCCGGTGGAAGCTGTCATCCGTGAGTTATCGCAGAGCGATGTGCCGGTGTTGCTGTTGGCGGAACGCGGAGCTGGGAAGCATGCCACAGCTCACAGAATCCATGAAATTTCGCCACGTGCGTCGCAACCATTTCACGCGCTCGCGTGTTCGACGTTGAAACCACGGGATCTTGAGTTCGCGAATCCTGAAAGAGCATCCGCTGCGGGCGGCACGATCTTTCTTAATGAGATTGGGGAGTTGAACCAAGCGTCGCAGGCTGCTTTGACGGAAAAGCTCATGGAAGGGACGAATTCCGCGAGACTTGCGCCAAGGTTCATCTTTGGCAGCGCGCGGGATCTGGACATGGAGGTAAAGACTGGCCGGGTGCGCGAGGATTTCTATTACCGGATCAGCGGCGTATGCTTGCGGCTCCCACCGCTGCGGCAGCGCAAAGAAGACATTCCCAGGCTGATGGAACACTTTTTGGGGAAATATGCCGTCGAGTTTCACCGTCCAGTGCCAGAGCTGAGCCCGGAAATGTACCGTCTTTTCCGTGAATACTCATGGCCGGGGAATTTGCGGGAATTGGAGAACGCAGCGCGGCTCCTCGTAGCTGTGGGCGACGAGCAGTTGGCGATGGGTGGATTGAGAGCGCTGCTGCAAAAACCAGCCGAACGCGGCAATGGGGTTTCGCTGAAAGCCGCTTCCCGCGCAGCATCGCACGAAGCTGAAAAGGCTCTGATCCTCAAGGCGCTTACTCGTACTCGCTGGAATCGACGACGCGCGGCCGAGGAGCTGCAAATCAGTTACAAGGCGCTGCTTTACAAGCTGAAGCAGATCGGGTACGAGGGCTTCGGCGCATGAGTTCATTTGGAGTGAGTATGCAGAACATGATGCGAAGTGTAGTGCTGGCCCTGAGCGTTGGCCTGCTGGCGTCGTTGGTTTGGGCGCAGGCGGCCCCGGCGCCGAAAGCATTGACCAGCAACGATGGAAAAGACGCGGCGGCCGACAAGCAGCCAGGGCCGGATCAGCCCACCTCGGGATCCTGGAATGCTCCCGATTACGTAATCGGGGCTGACGATACCCTGCACATTTCAGTCTGGAAAGAGCCGGACCTTTCTGTGACATTACCAGTCCGTCCCGATGGCAAAATCTCAATGCCGTTGCTCGACGATATACCGGCTGCCGGCATGACCCCGGTTTTGCTGAAGGAATTGATCACGGCACGCCTCAAGAAGTACATCGCCGACCCGCGCGTGACCGTAGTGGTCACCGCCATGAACAGCCGGCGGATTTTCGTCACGGGAGAGGTACTGCACACCGGGCCGATGCCGTTGTTGCCGAACATGACAATGCTGCAGGCGCTGGCACAAGCCGGGTTCAACCAATTCTCCAACCTCAAAGGAATCTACCTGTTGAGGACCGAGAACGGTAAGCAGCAGAAGATTCCATTCAATTACAAAGAAGTCGTTAAGGGAAACCGTCCGGAACAGAACATCGTTCTGAAACCGGGCGATACAGTCGTGGTGCCGTAGTAGAGCATGCGAAAACAACAAACAACCCATGTCGTAATCGTGATGGCGATGGTGGTAATTGCTGCTGCGGCCCAGGACGCCTCCACGGCTCCGGAAAACGCACAGCAGAGTGCGCAGCCACAGCAACCTTATGCGGCTTACGGTCAACAGAATCTGCCGTCCGCAATCAACGAGAACCCACCCTTATCGGGAATGGATATGCCCTCGCTCGAGCCGAACGCCGCTCCTTTGAGCTACCTGCAGCCTGGGGCAACATTCTCGGAGTCGGCGGACTCAAATGCCGCGGTTGCGCCAGGCGCCAACTCGTACAGTTCTGTAAGCCGGGCGCTCGGCAATCTCACTTTGAGGCGGTTGTGGAGTCATTACGACCTCGGTTTGGAATACCAGGGTGGTTTTGGATATTACACGGTCGGAAAACACGGTGCGAAGCTGATGCAGGGCATGGATCTCAGTCAAAAGATTCTCTGGAAGAGAGGACAGCTAGTACTCCGCGACAGCTTCAGTTATCTGCCGGAGGGCAATTTTGGAGCTTCGTATGGCTCAGTAGGAGGTCTGAATTCGGGGCTGACCGGTGCCTTCGGTCTGCAAGGGAGTGCTCTGGGTGCTTTTGGGCTTGTACCTCGAATCATCAATGTCAGCGTGGGTGAAGTCACCGAAAATCTCACCCCAAAATCGTCTGTCACAGCCACCGGTGGATACGGTTTTGCGCACTTCTACGACAACGCTTCAACGGGGCAAGGGAGTGCGAATAGCACAAACTTCATCAATAGCTCGCAAATGACAGTCCAAGGCGGATATAACCGTGTGCTGACCAGCCATACGCAGGTGGCGCTCGTCTACGCTTACCAGGATTTCAACTTTTCCGTTGAAGGTACGGCATTCCACACGCACGTGATTCAGGGCCTCTATGGACGCCGCCTTTCCGGTAGGTTGGATTTGCTGGCTGGCGCCGGACCGCAGATCACGCAAACTAACTCATGCATTACCGTTGTCGGGCTTTGTCTCGGTCATCAGGAAGATACCCGTCTGAGCGTTGCGGGAGTATTCCGGTTGCGCTATCGGTTCCCGAAGACCATGGTCAGTCTCAACTTCCACCGCTACGAAACGAGCGGTTCGGGTTTCTTTACCGGCGCCCAGACCAACGTGGTCGAGGCGTCAGCCACGCGGCCATTGAACCGAGTCTGGAGTGCGTTCGTAGATATCGGATACGCCCACAACACGCGCTTGCAGGATTTGAGTTTCCAGCAACTGCAGACGTGTAACCAGCCGGGAATTAATAACCCGAACCCCGCCTTGCCCACCTGTCCGGGCGTGGATGCCAAAAGATATCAGTACGGTTTCATTGGCGGCGGTATCCACCGCCAGTTTGGACATGACTTCCACGGTTTCCTGAGCTACCAGTTCAACGAACTGGCTTTCGACCAAAGTTATTGCGGAACCCTTGCGGCCTGCGATCGGATTTCGCACCGGCACGCGATTACCCTCGGGGTGGATTGGACCCCGCGGCCGATCCGACTGGATTGAACTTGCAGGACCGCTCTGCTGGGCTGCATCTTAGAGCGGCCGGAATGGATGCCAATAATGATTGAGAATCGTGAGCTAACACTGGATGATTATCTGGCGATGCTGCGCCGGAGGGCGCTGCTGATCGCAGTTCCATCGCTTATAGCGCCAATTCTGGGTTTTGCCGTGTCTTTTGCTTTCGCGCCGAAGTACACATCGAGCGCGGTCATCCTCGTAGAAGGGCAGAAAGTCCCGGAAAACATGGTGCAACCCGTGGTCTCGCAGGATTTGACTGCGCGCATTGCGACACTGCAGCAGCAGGTCTTGAGCCAGAGTAAGCTAACGCCGGTGATCGAGAAGTTGTACCCCGGAAAGAGCGCGGCCGAGCAGGAAGCGATCATTGACGAGATCCGCCAGAATTTGTCCGTAAGCGCGGTCAGCTCCGAGTTTGCTCAAATTGGTCCTGGCAAGAAGAAGCCGGGCGCCTCCAGTCCCGTCCCCGGATTCACGATCAGCTACACCGCGAGCAACGCCCGCGAAGCGCAACAGATCTGTAGCGAACTTACTTCGCTGTTCTTGACGGAGAATCAGAAGCAACTCAGCGATACGGCGGCGGCCACCAGCGATGTCTTGAATCGCGGGATCGAGGATGCGAAACGAACGCTGGATGATCTGGATTCGAAACTGGCTGCATTCAAAAAGCAAAACTCGGGACAACTGCCCGGAGATGCAGAGAACAATCTGAAAATTCTCATGGGGCTGAACTCTCAGCTTGATTCGAACACGCAGACGCTGAACCGCGCTCAGCAGGACAAGGCTTACACGGAATCCATGTTGGCCCAGCAGTTGGCCGCTTGGAAGTCTTCTCAATCGTCGACGAATCCTGAAACACTACAAAAGCAGCTTTCGGACCTGCAGACCCAATTACTTGATCTGAAAGCACGCTACACCGACGACCATCCCGATGTGATTAAAGCCAATGCCGACATCACCGCGGTGAAGCGAAAATTAGCCGAGGTGAACAAAGCCGCTGCTGAAGCTCCAGACACGGTTACCGAAAAACCGTCCGCCAGTGAACCGCCCGAGATTAAACAACTGCGCCAGCAGGTTCACCAATACACAGATCTGATCGCCAACGCCAATCGGGACCAGAAGCGCCTGCAAACCGAAATCGCTCAATATCAGGGGCGGGTCTCTCTCAGTCCAGCGATTGAAGAGCAGTACAAGCAGCTAACGCGCGACTACGACAGCGCACAGAAGTCCTATCAGGATCTACTAGAGAAGAAGAGCACCGTCGACCTTACGATTCAGATGAACAATCAGTCGCAGGGGGAGCGGATGTTCCCCGCTGATCCGGCAAACTTGCCGGACGCACCCAGTTTCCCCAATCGCCTGCTTTTCGCGGGCGGTGGTCTTGGCGTTGGTCTCGCGATCGGAGCCGCATTGGCAATGTGGTTCGAGTTTCGTGACAAGTCGATTCGCACCGAAGCCGATGCCGAGGCTGCCCTGCAACTGCCAATGCTGATCGCAGTGCCCTGGGTCGCCGATGCGCAAAACGGCAACGGTAACGGCAACGGACACAGATTCTGGAATTTGAGGAAAAAACGAGGTACTGCAAAAGAGACGATTGCGATCTAGCAAGACCTGGATCGGAAAGCGATCATGTACAAAGACTTTTACGGACTTCGAGCCAATCCATTTAATGTCAATCCCGATCCGCGCTATTTGTTCCTGACGCGGCACACGGAAGAGGCGCTCGCCTGCCTCACCTATGGCATTCAAAGCCGTAAAGGTTTCGTCCTGCTCACCGGCGAAGTGGGTACAGGCAAGACCACTCTGATCAACAAACTGCTGGAGTGGCTCCGATTACAGCAGGTAGCTACCGCATTTGTTTTCAACTCCCGCCTGAACGTGCCCCAATTCCTGGATTACATGATGGCGGATTTCGGCATTCCCTGCGATACCCGGGCGAAAAGCCAGATCCTGCTGCGTCTTTACAACTGGTTGCTGGATCGCTATCGCGCCGGCGAAACGGCCGTGCTGATCGTCGATGAGGCTCAGAATCTCTCCGAGGAAGTTCTCGAAGAGATCCGGATGCTCACGAATCTGGAGACGTTCACAGAGAAGCTGCTGCAGATCGTCCTGGTCGGCCAACCCGAACTGGAACAGAAACTGAAGCAACCTCAATTACGCCAATTGCGCCAGAGATTAACATTGCGCGCAAAAACGCATGCGCTCACTCTCGACGAAACCAAGGCCTACGTGCAGCAGCGTCTTCGCATCGCCGGCTCCAACGGGCAGCAGATTTTCGAGCCTGAGGCGATCGTGGCGGTGCACCAATATGCCGCTGGAATCCCACGGGTCATCAACCTGCTGTGCGAACACTCGCTGGTGAGCGGATTTGTCGATCAACAGAAGACGATCGGGCCCGCAGTAGTCGACGCGGTGGCACGCGATTTCGATCTGGGCGACAACACCACTTCCAGTGTGATGACCGTTCCTGCCCGCCCGGCTGGAACAGATGGGTTTGATGTAGTCGATGCGTTGCGGTCTCTCGCAACCCTGGCCGATCGCTTGCGCCAGGAGCAGAAGCAAGAGGTTCCGAACGAAAGGAAACTATGAGCAGAATTCACGAGGCATTAAAAAAAGCCGAGCAGGAGCGGGCCATCTCGCAAGGCGGTGGACTCCAATCCGCGTTGGATACGGCTACGGTGCCCAATTCACCTGATTTCACCGGCATGCCCTCGCCGGAGCCCCTCGCTGCGGCCGTCGAGTCGTCCATGCCCGCTTTTGGTGCTCCTTTCAGCCTGGACCATTTGTTTGCTCGCTGCCCTCAACTGGAGTGGAAACCGGACGTTTCGACCATGTTGTTCATGAACGGTAACGAAGCGATGAAGGGAACCGAAGAATATCGCACGTTGCGTTCGCGTCTGTACGACCTGCGCGAGCGGATGCCTTTGAAGACGCTCATGGTCACGAGCGCCCTTCCGAAGGAAGGTAAGTCTTTTACAGCGTCCAACCTTGCGCAGGTGTTGGCCCGTCAACACGGCCGACGCGTCTTGCTGATCGACGCCGACCTTCGTGGCCCAAGGCTGCACCTGATGCTCGGTACATACGCCACGCCGGGACTCTCCAATTACCTGCAGGGTCAAAATGATGAATTCTCGATTATGCAGCGAGGCCCGCTCGAAAATCTGTTCTTCATTCCCAGTGGCGCTGCGATCGAACAGCCCGCCGAACTGGTGGGCAATGGAAAGCTGAAAACGCTGGTCCAGCGGCTGGAGCCTCTGTTTGACTGGATTATCGTCGACTCTCCTCCCGCCGTTCCTGTCTCCGATGCCAGCGTTCTGGCGAAAGCTTGCGATGGGGTGCTTCTGGTGGTGCGCTCTAACGGGACGCCAGCGGATGTCGCCCGGAAGGCACGCCAGGAATTTCCTGAGCAGGCTTTAGTGGGGATTGTCCTGAACGGAATCAATAACAACCACGCCTCCTACGCCCGCTACTACTACGAGACCTACGAGAGAAACGGAAGTACGACCAAGATTTAGGGGGAGAAGTGATCCGGCTCTTCAAGGTGTACTACCCGCTGAGGACACTGCTTCTACTGGCAGGGGAGGCTCTGATCGCCTCGTTCTCATTCGTTATGGGTACCATAATGGCCGGGTCGGATCCCAATCTGACGATGCGCCTCAACAACGAACTGCTGATTGAGGGCGGGTACATCAAGATATTCGCGATTACGGGCATCGTTCTTCTTCTCTCGCACGGATTCGACCTCTACGACACGGGCAAGCTGAGCGGCGGCTGGGATCAGGCTTTCCGAATGCTTCTCGTTCTGGGCCTGCTGTCATTCGTTTTGGCCGGCGCGGCTTATTTCGACCACGAGGATTTCATCCCGGGAGCTGCATGGGGCCTCACGGTCTTAACCGTGACACTGTTTGCCTGGAGGATGGCCCATTCATGGATTGTTCGACAGCCGTTTTTCCGCGAGCGGGTATATGTGCTGGGCACGGGCGAGCGGGCGCAGCGTCTGCTGGATGGCTTGCGGAAGCGACCGGAACTCGGTATCGAAGTCGTTGGCTGGACGGGCAATGTCGCTAGTGAATTGACGCGCGACGTTGTCGCCAACCATCTCCTTGGCGTGGCCCGAGAGAGAGGCGTACACCGTGTCATCGTCGCCATGCCCGATCGGCGCCGGACGCTCCCGGTCGAAGAACTGCTTGACCTCCGCCTGGCGGGGGTCAAGGTGGAAGAGGCCACTTCCTGGCTCGAGAAGATCACCGGGCGGATCGAAGTTGAGCAGTTGTACCCTAGTTGGCTGATCTTTACGGAAGGGTTCCGGTTCAGCATCGGTTTCATCTTCATGCGGCGGCTTTTCTCGATGTTGGCTGCTGGCATCGGGCTCTTGTTATCTTTGCCTCTATTCCCGTTTATCGTTCTGGCCATCAAGCTGGACTCCCCAGGACCCGCGTTCTATCACCAGAAGAGAGTCGGGAGACTAGGAACGGCTTTCTTCTGCCACAAATTCCGCACCATGCGCAAAGATGCCGAGGCCGACACCGGCGCGACTTGGGCCACCGACGACGATCCCCGCATCACCCGCTTCGGCAAGTTCCTAAGGTCTTCACGGTTGGATGAACTGCCGCAGCTTTGGTGTGTGTTGAAAGGTGACATGAATTTTGTGGGTCCGCGCCCAGAGCGTCCCGAATTCGTGGAGTTCCTGAGCAAAGAAATTCCCTACTACGGCGTGCGCCACGTGGTGCGGCCAGGAATCACGGGCTGGGCCCAAGTGCAGTACAAGTATGGCAACACACTTCAGGACGCGCGCGAGAAGCTTCAGTACGATCTTTTCTACATAAAGAATGCCTCCATCGGTCTGGACTTCTGGATCATGTTCCAGACCATCAAGATCGTCATGCTCGGACGGGGGGCGCAATGACCTGGGTCTTCTGGGCCGGAGTTCTGATTGTGCTTTACACGTATGGCGGGTATCCGGTTTGGCTGTGGTTGCGCGCGCAGTGGCAGACCGTTCCCGTGCTTCGGTCCAGCTTCACTCCTTCCGTGTCCCTGGTTATGGTGGTGCGCAACGAAGAAGAGGTTCTGGAGCGGAAGTTACGAAATGTCTTCGCTCTCAACTATCCGGCAAACAAGCTGCAGGTTGTTGTCGTGTCGGACGGATCGACGGACGGTACCGAGCGCATCCTGGCAGCATTCTCAGCAGAGCCTCGCTTGCGCTGGATGTCCAAGCCGCAGTCACGTGGAAAAGCCTCTGGCTTGAACGAGGCCATCGGTCTCGCCGAGGGAGAGATTGTGGTGTTCACAGACGCTCGCCAGGAAATTGAGGCCGACGCGCTGCAACTCCTGATGGAAAGTTTCGCCGATCCCATCGTTGGCTGCGTGAGCGGCGAACTCATGCTGGGCGACCCCGCTAGTGGGGAAAGCGGGAAGGGAATGGGAATGTACTGGCGCGTGGAAAAGCGAATCCGGGAAATGGAGTCGGATGCTGGATCCGTCATCGGAGCAACCGGCGCTTTCTACGCTGCGCGGCGGGAACTTTTGAGCACTGTCCCAGATCAACTGATCCTGGACGATGTCTACATTCCGTTGACCATCCTGCGTCAGCACCGCCGTGTTCTTTTTGACAGCCGCGCCCGCGCGTGGGACGTGCCTGACCTTGGCTCGACACGAGAATTTGCCCGCAAAGTGCGGACGCTAAGTGGGAATTATCAGTTAGTTCAGGTCGCTCCCTGGCTGTTGACCAGCGAAAACCCTGCGCGATTTCAATTTATCAGTCACAAACTAATGCGGCTGGTATCGCCGTTTGCGTTGTCGGCGGTATTCATCTCGTCTCTTCTGCTCACACATCCTGTCTATCGTTTTGCCTTAGTGCTCCAGATCTTCTTGTACGGGCTGAGTCTGATGCCGTTCACGCCACTCGCCCTTGGTCCACTGACCCGGGTGGCCGACGCCGCTCTCACGTTTGTTCTCCTCAATACAGCGGCGCTAGTCGCTTTCGCCAACTTCGTTACTGGTAGAAAGGTGGCTTGGACTCGATGACGCCGGTGTTGCAAGCGGATTCTACGTCTGCGGTTAGCAGTGTCGCTCTGCGGACCTGGACGAAAACCACCTCTGCACTGTTGCTGGCCGTGCTTGTGATCTCTACTGTCGTGATCATTCACGGGATCCACCGGGGTGAGTTCAGTTACAACGTCGATGAGACGCAGCATGCGATGACTGGATTCTTCGTGGCGGATCTGATCCGAGATCATCCGCTTCGCCATCCCGTCGAGTACGCGTATCAGTACTATGCCCAGTACCCTGCGCTTTCGGGCGTGATCCACTGGCCGCCGTTCTTCTATCTGTTCGAAGGGGTGACCTTCCTGCTGCTCGGGCCGTCGGTCGTCTCCGCCAGACTGGTAATTCTCGCGTTCTCTCTCTTGGGGATCACATTCTGGTTTCTCATGCTGCGTGAGTTACAGAACCAATGGCTCGCCGCTGCAGCGTCCATTTTCCTGGCCTGTGCGCCTTCGGTGCTGTTATTCGAGAAGGCGGTCATGCTTGAGATGCCCTGTCTGGCGTTTTGTCTTCCGGCAATATGGTTCTGGACGCGCTATCTGCTTCAGAAAAAGCCGGCTGATGTTTACCTCTTTGCGCTGTTCGCCAGCGCCGCTGCTCTGACCAAACAGAATGCGGTTTATCTGATTCCGTTTTGCTTATTTTCAGGCTCGATCCTGTCGGGATGGCGCTTATTCGTACGCCCGGCGGTGCTAAAAGCGATGGTCATCGGCCTGGTACTGAGTGCGCCTTTCTACACCGTCGTGTACCTGGTGCATTGGAAGACGATCGCCATGGATCTGACCGAGAAAAACGCCTCCAAGGCGCAAGCGGCTTCGTTCTACTGGAAAGCGATCCCCGATCAAATTGGCTGGGTAACAATCTTATTGGCGATCGTAGGCGTCGTCACCTCTCGACGGTGGGCGACTCCCAAAGTCACCACAATCATGCTCAGCTGGATTGCAGCCTGTTACGTGACTTTCACGCTTATCGGCCACAAAGAACCGCGGTACGCGATGTACTGGATTCCGCCGTTCACGTATTTTGCGCTCGGGCCACTGTTTTCGTATTTCCGCAAGCCGCCTCTGCGCATTGCTGCTGGCGCAGCTGCCGTGGTGCTCATAGGATCGAGCGTGGTTTTCGCCTGGTCCTTCCAAAGACCCTATATTGCCGGATACGAACAGGCAGCAGAGCGAGTGACACAAATCAGCAAGGCAGGCGTAATCCTGTACGACGCTCCCTTGGCCGGTAATTTCATCTTTTTCCTACATGCCAACGATGCAGGCCGCCATTTCATGGTGCTGAGGAAAGCTCTTTACGCAACCCGCCTGAAACAGAGTGGCGGGTCCGTGGAACTGGTTCACAGTCCGGAAGAGATTCAGCAGCTGATTCGGGATTACGGAGTCCGCTTCTTCGTGGTGTCGGAAGGCAACTCTTTGAAATTCGACTCGCAACGAATGTTGCGCGATCTTCTTAAGCAGCCGAATTTCCGGGAGATAGGTACATTTGACATCCAAGGCCACGACCTGCCATCGCCAAATCTGGAGCTTCGGCTCTACGAGAACATGGCATGGACGCGACCGGCGGGGAAGTTTCTCCGGATAAAGATGCTGACCCTCAACCACGATATCGTTCTTCCGATGGAGCGTTTCACCGTGAGCGATACGCCTGCAAACCAGCCCGCCAGTCCGCAACCGGGGGTGCGATGAAGATTCTCTGGGTCAAAGCGGACCGGTTGCTTCCGGTTCAGAATGGCGGAAACATTCGCTCCTATCACATCGCCCGCCATCTAGCGCAGGGGCATCAACTCACGTTTTTCTCGTACTACGATGGGCACAGGGATCCTGCGTACGAGACGGCACTGCGAGCCGAGTTCTCGAACGCCGTGGCACTCTGTACGGGAAAGCCTGAGCTATCTTCTTGGCGCCGCGTTGTCGACTACGCTACCCACCTCGCCGACTCGACTCCATACGCCATAGGCCGCTTTCGCACCCCAGTCGTGAGAGACCAGTTGGTCGGCTGGTTCAACAGGAAAGCATTCGACGTCGTGGTTTGCGATTTTCTCGATGCAGCCGTGAATTTTCCCCAAGAATTAACCATTCCCACCGTGCTGTTTCAGCATAATGTCGAGAGTGAGATCTGGCGCCGGCATGCCGAGAACGGATCCGGATGGGCCAAGAAAGCTGGGTACAGGCTGGAATTCTCGAAAATGCAGAGCTATGAGCGCAGCATGGTCCGCCACTTTGACCATGTCATTGCCGTTTCGGAGAATGACAGAAAGCTGATGAGCCAGTGGGTGGATCCGTCGCGAATAAGCGTCGTGCCTACGGGAGTGGACTTGAAGCAGTTTCGCCCTGATCCCGATCACACTGCGCGCGAGCCGGTTGTGATGTTCGTGGGTGCGATGGACTGGATGCCCAACGTGGATGGGGTGGAGTACTTCTGCAGAGAAATTTGGCCCAGAGTATTACACGATGTGCCAAGTGCGCGTTTTCGCATCGTAGGCCGAAATCCAGTCCCGCGGGTGCACGGACTGGCTTCCGACACGATCGAAGTCACGGGGCGGGTGGCGTCGGTCGTCGAGCACCTGCGAGAGGCAGCGGTGGTCGTCGTCCCCCTGAGAGTCGGCGGCGGAACGCGATTGAAAATATACGAAGCGATGGCGATGGGCCGAACGGTGGTGGCAACGACCATCGGGGCTGAGGGCCTCGACGTGCGCGATGGTGACGACATCATGCTGGCCGATGATCCACAGAAATTCGCAGAGGCTGTCGTCATGCTGCTGAATAATGTGGCATTGCGACGCCGCTATGAGCGGGCTGCAGCGGCATCAGCCGCGCGCTTCGACTGGCCCGCAGTGGGAGCAAAGTTCGGCGAAGTGCTCGAACGCCAGCTGTCATTCGCGGCCAGCGAACAGCGTTCGATGGAGATTGCATAGCGTGCGAACCGGTTCACCCACATCCGATGTGCTGCAACCAGTGGCTCCAGCCCGTTGGGGTAGACGCTTCGAGCGCAGTGTGACTGCTGTTCCGCAGCATGCAGCCATCAATCGCGCATTTTTCTTCTTACTTGCCTTCTTCGTGGTGTATTGCAGTCGTCCCGAAGAGTGGGTTCTGCCATTACGGTATGTGCCAGTCGCAAAAATCACGGCGGGAGGCGCATTGCTGGCATTCTTCGCGGCAGCAAAGCGCGCCGAACGCAAACTCAAGGACCTACCAAGAGAGTCTAATTATCTGCTTGCCCTGATCGGGTACGTTGTGCTGGGCGCATTTTTTTCCCCCGTCTGGAAGGGCGGGGCGTTTTCGCACAGCATCGAGTTCGCCAAGGTTTATATCGTTTTCCTTCTTATCTTCCTTCTTGTCACGGACGTGCAAAGATTGCGGCGAGTCATCCTGGTGCAGTCCGTCTCGGTTGTACTCATTTGCGCGATCTCGGTGGCCAAGGGACACAGTATGCCCCGTTTACAAGGTGTAATCGGCGGCATGTATTCCAATCCAAACGACCTGGCGTTTGCGATCGTGCTGACCATCCCATTCTGCCTTGCGTTTCTTTTGTCCACGAAGAACTTCCTTTGGAAATTGGCGTGGAGCGCCGGCCTGCTGATCACGATGGTAGCGTTGTTCCTGACTGCATCAAGAGCCGGGTTCATCGATCTGGTCATTTCAGGCGCGGTCTGGCTTTGGCACTTCGGGATCCGTGGACGAAGGTTGTACCTGATCGTACTGACAGCTTTCCTTGGTACGATTCTGATGGCCACCGCGGGCAAGAAGCTGGTGCAACGATTTGAAGCCATCGAGGATGCCGACTCCGGTGAAGGTGCGCACGGTTCATACGAGGCTCGCAAGTACCTGATGAAAAAGGCGGCAGCCGCCATCGTAGAGTATCCGATCTTCGGCATCGGTGTGCGCAATTTCACCAGTTATTCGGGAGACTGGCATGAAGTTCATATGGCTTACCTGCAAATTGCATGTGAGGGTGGAATCCCGGCCGTCATTCTTTACCTTCTGTTCTTCGGAGCCGGCTTTCGCAACTTGCGAATCTTGAGACGTAGAAAAGACCTGCCGCCGGACTTCAAGATCTACATTGGGGCCGTGCACAGTTCGCTTGTAGGTTTCGTCGTGGGCGCGCTGTTTGCGCCGGAAGCCTATCAGTTCTACCCATATTTCGCCGTGGCATACACATCGGCCATGGTGGCCATGCTAAAAGCACCGAGTGAACAGGCCGTGCCCGTGACGAATCGGCCGCAATTCTCAACCAGGATGAATCGTTATGGATCAAGGGAATACGCGCGACCTTCGGTCGAACTTCCACGCTGAGGTCGCAGGGCTACTCCGCTGCATCGATTGCGGGCATGCGCTGGAGACCGATGGCGCTAAGGGATACGGCTGCCCAGGTTGCGGAAAGAAATACCCGGAGCGCAGCGGCGTAGCCAGCTTCGTCGATTCGGGCGCCTACGCTGACAGCTTCGGCTTTCAGTGGCATCGCTACAACCGCACCCAGCTCGATAACGAACAATGTCGCGAGTCGGAATTACATTTCCGCCAGCGGACGGGCTTCAGACCCGAAGAGCTGAAGGGCAAGCTCGTGCTCGACGTGGGCTGCGGAATGGGCCGCTTCGCCGAGGTTGCCACCCGATGGGGAGCACGCGTCGTAGGAATCGATCTCAGTGCCGCCGCGCAGGTTGCTGCCCGTAATCTTGGCGACCGCGATTTTGTCGCCCTGCAGGCGGATGTCTTCGCCTTGCCGTTTGCGCCCGAGAGTTTCGACTACATTTACAGCATTGGTGTTCTGCACCATACTCCGGACTGTGAAGCCGCCGTGAAGACTCTGCCAAAGTTTCTGAAACCGGGAGGACATCTCGCTGTCTGGCTTTATAGCGGCTACAACAAGTGGTATCGCTTCAGCGATTTCTACCGCAGATTCACGAACCGGATGCCACCGCGTCTACTTCATGGCGTCCTCAGCATTGTGGTTCCGACCCTGAATGCCCTCGACACCGGTTTACGAATCGTCCCTGTGGTCGGCAAGCCGCTGGCGGGAGTTGTCCATCACGTGTTCCCGGTCAACAGAAACCCTCGCCGGGAGTTTAGAGTCCTGGACACCTTTGACTGGTACTCCCCGCGATATCAGTCCAAGCACACCTATGAGCAGGTGTTCCGCTGGTTCGAAAGCTGTGGAATGGAAGATCTACACGTGGTGGAAGTCCCTATTGCGGTGAGAGGCAGAAAGCCCGAACGAGCCCACGAAGGCCTGCATGAGCTCGTCACAGAGGAGACCCGGGTGTTGGCCTGACAAGGGTTTCTCAGGTTCGCCATCGCCGAATCAGTTTTCCGAAACGACATCGAGAGGTCGGGAGCAGAGTTGCCGAGTGCACAAACGAGCAGCGAGGCGGGGAAGGTGCCTATGTGGGCGCCGAAGCGCCCGGGGTTCGTCCAGAAGCTATCCTACGCGAGCCGTGTTGTTCCTGGGCTGATATTGCAGCGCCTGACCCGTACTCTGCCGAAGGGCAAAGTTCACCTGGTGATCGCACTTGCCGACCACTTCGAGCCTGCCATTGTGCCGGGTGACGGCAAAGCACGGGCGCCCTATTCCGAGCAGGAGCGCCGCCTGGAGCGCTGGTGTAGCGAATATCCCAATGTCGTCAGTCCCTGGTGCGACCACGACGGGCGTCCCTTTGTTCATACATATTTCTATCCGGTCGAGCAATATGATCGCGGACTGTTGTCTCGACTGGCTGATCATTGCCATGCCGGCTGGGGCGAAGTTGAGGTGCACTTACATCACGGCATTCCACACGCCGATACAGCCGGGAATCTGCGGCAGATGCTTGTTGCATTTCGCGACCGACTGGCGTTTGAACATGGCTGTCTGAGCTGTGCGGAGATAACGGGAGTGCCGCGCTATGCATTCGTGCATGGGAATTTTGCGCTGGCAAACTCTGCCGGAGGGTTTGGGTGCGGCGTTGATGAAGAGATGCAGATCCTGGCTGACACCGGCTGCTACGCCGACATGACGCTGCCAACCAATCCGTTCAATCCGTCTCAGTGCGCCAAGACGAATTCGCTGTATGAATGCGGGTTACCACTGACCCGGAGGGCCCCGTACCGGTCCGGCCAAGATCTCCGATGCGGGCGAACTCCCGGGAAATTTCCGCTTGTGGTCCAAGGACCACTGGCCCTCTCGAAATCCGGCAGGCGCCTTGTACGACTCGAGAACGGCTCTTTCACGGGTGCAACCGTGCCGACGCTTCAGCGTTTGCAGATGTGGAAGAAGGCGAGGATCTGCGTTCAGGGCCGGCCAGACTGGATCTTCATCAAGCTGCACTGTCATGGCATGGACCCTTCGCAGGAAAATGCCGTACTAGGTTCGGCCTTTAGGACGTTCCTGCAAGAACTAGTCGAGGGTGCTGCATCGCGGAATGAGGTGCTTCATTTCGCATCCGCAAGAGAGATGGTGAACATCATCCTCGCCGCGTGTGATGGCAAGAGTGGCAACCCGGGCGACTATCGCGACTACCGCTTCAAACGGTGGAAGCAAAGCGGAAGTACGCATAAGAATGCCGACGTGCCCGTCCAAATCGTGGGGAGGCAGTAGCCATGTGCGGCATCGCTGGCATCGTCGACACCACTCCGGGCGCGGTCGATAGCCACATGATCCACCGCATGTGCCAGACCATCGTCCATCGCGGCCCAGACGACGAAGGCATTTTCGTCAAAGATGGCGTAGGACTGGGAATGCGACGGCTGAGCATTATCGACCTGTCGGGCGGCCATCAGCCGGTGTTTAACGAAGATCGCTCGATCTGGATCGTTTTCAACGGCGAAATCTACAACTTTCCGGAACTTCGCCGAGAACTGCAGCAGTCAGGCCATCGTTTTTATACCCATTCCGACACCGAAGTCATTGTTCACCTTTATGAGGAGCACGGTGCCGACTGCGTGAAGAAACTCCGTGGCATGTTTGCCTTCGCACTCTATGACGAACGACGTCGTCGTCTGCTTCTGGCGCGCGACCGTATCGGCAAGAAGCCGCTTCATTACGCTCTCGTTAACGGCAGACTGATGTTCGGTTCCGAGATCAAGACAATCCTCGCAGTTGGGCCGGAACTGGCTGAAGTGGATCAGCATGCCTTGCTGCAGTACCTCTATCTCGGGTACATCGCCGATCCAAACACCGCCTTCACTCGGATTAAGAAGCTTCCGCCGGGGCACATTCTCGAATTCGAGCAGGGCAAGATCACCACCCGGCAATATTGGGACCTGCCTCGATACAGCACGCACATACCGAAGAGTGAAGAGGAGTGCCTGGAGCAACTGGAGCACCTTCTGGCCGAAGCTGTGAAGATTCGCCTTATCTCCGACGTGCCGCTGGGCGCCTTGCTGAGCGGTGGTGCGGACTCTTCCATCGTCGTTGCGTTGATGGCGAGAGCAGCGTCAGGTCCGGTAAAGACATTCTCGATCGGATTCCGCCATGCCGATTTCGATGAAACTCCATACGCTCGCAAGGTCGCACAGCGGTTTGGCACCGATCATCACGAACTGATTCTGGAACCCGACATCGTGCAAACGGTCGAACGCCTGACTCAGCTTCTCGAAGAGCCCTTCGGCGATTCTTCGATGCTCCCAACGTATTACGTCTGCCGCATGGCACGACAGCACGTGACTGTGGCTCTTTCCGGCGATGGTGGAGATGAGGGTTTTGCTGGCTATGATCGCTACCGCATCCACTTGCGTGATCGATCACACTCCTGGATTCCCAAGTCTGGCGGGGACCTGTACCGAAAGTACATTCACAAACTCGTTCCATACCAGGTGCCGGGCAGAAGCTTGGCCTACAGCATCTCCTTGCCTTGGAGCGAGCGGTACGTCGAGGGCGTTGCGCAGAAGCCGTTTCATCGCGATTTGCGCCTCCTCGCAGACGACTTCATGCAACTCGGCGAGGGAGCGAACGATCCATTGCAATTCATGCGCGACTTCATGCGAAACGCTCCTGCGGAAGCGCCCCTGGATCGAGTTCTCTACCTCGACAGCAAGTCCTATTTGTCTGGTGACATCCTTACAAAAATCGATCGCATGAGCATGGCAGTTTCGCTGGAAGGACGCGTGCCCATGCTCGACCACGTTTTTCTTGAATATGTCGCAGCATTGCCTTCGGATTGGAAACTGCGTGGCCGGACCCAGAAGTACATTCTTCGCAAACTAGCCCGGCGTGTCGGAGTTCCCGACGAAGTCCTATCCCGTCCCAAGCAGGGATTCGCTCTTCCGCTCGTGCACTGGATGCGCAACGAACTGAAGGAACTGATCATCACGACACTGACCGAGCCGCGTACCATGCAGCGCGGGTATTTCAATCCGAAGGGCGTTCGCCGGCTGCTCGACGAACACTTTCAGGGACGGCGCGATCAGTCCGCTCGTATTTGGCGTCTTTTGATGCTGGAACTTTGGTTTCGCAATTACATGGAAGCACGCCACTTCCACGATGCCAACCCCGTCGCCACTGTGGGAGAGCGCGCTTGACCGCGCCAGCTTCAGAAGAGCTAACTGCGGACGTGCGGAATGAGAATTCGCTCGCAGGCGGCTCTGCAAGTCCATCGCTGCCGGGTTTATTCCTGATGATCGACAGTCTTCAAACCGGCGGCAGCGAACGCCAGTTTGTCGCACTCACTCGTTCCCTCGATAGGAATCAATTCCGCGTCTCCTTAGGTTGCATTCAGCCAATTGGTCCCTTGGTGCAAGGACTGGAATTGGCGCATTTCCCGCTGGGCGGCAGCCTTTACGGAATTCGTTCTTTGAGATCGAGGATTGACATCAGCCGCCACATGCGCCGCAACCATGCGTCGATTGCACACGCTTTCGACTTCTACTCGAACTTGACCCTTATACCCGCGGCGAAACTGGCAGGGATCCCTGTCGTCATCGGAAGCCAGCGTCAACTTGGTGATCTGCTTACAAATTCGCAGTCCCGTGCTCAAACGATGATGTTTCGCTGGTGCGACGCGGTGGTGTGTAACTCTCACGCGGCCGCCAGTCGGTTGATTGACGACGGACTTCCGAAGAACAAGACTCGGGTCATCTGGAACGGCATTGGCCCAGAAGTCTTTGCCTCAATAGTTCCGGCCTTGCCGAAGCGTCCAGGATGGCGGCGAGTGGGCATGATTGCACGCATGAACAGCCGTGCGAAAAACCATTCTTTGTTCTTGCGGGCTGCGGCTCGAGTTTTGACGCTGGTTGCGAACGTGGAATTCGTTCTCGTCGGTGACGGCCCCTTGCGGCTGGAGCTGGAGAGAGAAGCTGCGAGTCTTGGGCTAGGCGAGCGGGTCAAGTTTCTTGGCGACCGCCGCGACATTCCTGCGATGCTCGGTTCGCTCGATATCACGGCGCTCCCTTCTGACTCCGAGAGTCTTTCGAACGCAATCATTGAGTCAATGGCAGCCGGTGTTCCCGTCGTCGCTACGAATGTTGGCGGAAATTCCGAATTGCTGGCGCACGATCGAGGAACTCTGGTGGCGCCTCGCGATGAAGCCGGATTGGCTGCCGCTATCATCAGACTCTTGCAAGACAACGCAATGCAGGAGCGAATGGGGCATGCTTCCCGCGTTTTCGCGGAAGAGAACTTCACGCTCGACAAGATGCGCCGCAGTCACGAACAGCTCTACATGGAACTATTGGCCCGCAAAGGTTGGAAGCCCCAGCTCTCACAAAGCTCGTCTGCCTAGTCGAGATTGGGCGTGAGTTGCTCTTCGAGCATGGCCGCAAACCGGGCGGTGTTGCATGCCATGTCATAGTAGCTTACGACCGTTTGCCTGGCCTTCTTTCCGATTGATGCCCGGAGCTCTGACGATTCCGCAAGACGGCATAAGCTTTCGCTGAGCTCATTTACATCTCCAACCGGGAACATCAGGCCGTTCACTCCCTGCTCGATGAGCTCGGGGATACCGGCAATATATGGAGCTACGCAGGGCTTTTCGAGCGCCATCGCCTCCAGCAGCACCATGGGAATGCCTTCCGCCAGGCTGGAGAGAACGAAAATGTCAGTATTGGCGTAGACGTCCATCAAGGCCGACTGCTCAAGCCAGCCCTCGAAGACAACTTGCGAGGAAACTCGAAGCTGCTCGCTATACTCCTGCAGCCACTTTCGATCCGGGCCATCGCCTACCAGGTGCAACTCAACTTTGATGCCACGGCGCGACAAGACCGCGAGCGACTCGAGCAACATGGCCTGTCCTTTTTCCTCCGAGAGTCGACCCACACAAAGGAGGCGGATCGAAGACGACTGGGGCAGGCGGTTCCGATACGGGGGCGTGAATTCTGTCGGATCTATCCCTAGAGGGCAGTAAAGCAGCTTGTGCCATTCGCTGCGTCCGCACGCGAGCATCAGCTGGCCTCGGCCAAACTTGCTGTTCGATCGGACGAACTGCGCACTTTTTATCCGCTCGGTCAATTGCGAACTGCTCGGATCGTACAGTTCGCCAAACCCGTAGACTCCAAAAGACCAGCTGATCGGAAAAATCCGAGCCGCGATTAGCGCAACCGACGCCGAGAAACTGGCGTGCACATGATGAATGCCTAATTCCCGCATTCGTCGGCCCAAGATCACGGCTTCGGCAAAGTAGGCGACGTAATAAAGAATGTTCTTTACATCCGCTCCGGGCAATCCGATCGCGAAAAACAGGCCGCGTAAATACCGCAATGGACTTCGCACAAGTTCAGCCGCATGCACCGCGAGAACTTGCATCGTCGACAGCGACTTGATGTAGTAGGTACGACCTGCCTCCGCACGCTCAGCCTCGCTCAGAGCGTTTTTCGGACGGTCCGGCAGACTCACGGAGACGGTTTCCACCTCGAAACCGCGCTGCCGCAGGTGATAAACCTCAGCCAGCAAATATCCATGATTGATGGCGGGGTATTGCGCGATAAGGTAGAGCAATTTGAGCTGCTGGTTCACGCTTTCGCCCGTTGCGCAGCTACTACCCTGGCAATTCCTTCCTGCAAGGATATAGAAGGATGCCAGCCAAGTTCGTTTGCAGCACGTGAGATGTCAGCCCGTACGTCCAGCACTTCCTGTGGTCGAGGCTGATCGTCGCTCACCACGCCCTTGTCGCATCCCGCGGCCTTTATGACGAGTTGAGCGACTTCGGCCACACTGGCAGACTGGCCGCTGCCCAGGTTGTATGTGCCTTTCACATCGTCAGCGACCGTCTTGCTCAGAAATCGGATTGCATCATCCACGTACAGATAATCGCGCCGCGGACGCAGATCCTTAAGGCGGATGGTAGATGTTTGCGGGTCCAACGCCTGTTCGATGATTAATGGAACTAAAAATGGCGGAGTTTGTCCCGGCCCGTATATATTGAACGGCCTCACAACGACCAGCCGCACACCATGGTGCTGCTCGTAAAAGCGGCCCAGATCTTCTGACAGGAGTTTAGTGTGCGCATAGGGATTGAGTGCTGCGAGAGGGTGGTCCTCCGCGACAGGCAGCCTTTTCGGTTGCCCATATACGTAAGAACTGATCAGCGTGACAGACGCACGATGCCTGCGGCAATGCTCCAGCACGTTAACGGTTCCCATCACATTGACGGAGTAGAACGCTTGGGGGTTCGTCCAACTTTCGGGGACGAAGCTCTTGGCGGCGAGGTGAAAGACGTGCCTGACCCCTTCCATCGGCAAAGGGCAGCTTGCGATATCACCGTCTCGGCTGGAATGGCTCCGCACGGAATATCCCTGCGACTCCAGGGCGCTCACCAAGTGGCGTCCGAGGAAGCCGCTAGCGCCGGTGACTAGGATTTCATTTGTCATCCGGGAGCAATTCTTGCCGACGTTCTCCGAACTCTTCGACCGCGCGCATGTAATCCTCCACGCGCCCGATGTCGAGCCAGTAGCCCTTGTAGCGTTCGACGTAAACCGATTGTCCCCGGTTCAGCATGTCGAGCATCAGGTTGTCAAAGCCATAAGCGCGGCCTTCGGGTACGTTCTCTAACACAGCCCGATTCACGATGTAGACGCCCATGCTGACCAGGTACTGAAAACGTGGCTTTTCCTCGAACCCGGAGAGATGCTCGCCTTTCGTGTGCAACACTCCGTAATCGACGATGTGGGTCCGTTCTGAAGCGGCAATCGTGAAATTGCGCTTGCTTGCGACGTGCTCGTCGAAAAGCCTTCCGAACCGCAGATCGGTCAGCACATCGCCATTCATCAGCAGGAAATTGTTGGGAAGGTCCGGGATGAGTCGAAGAGGCGCAATCGTACTCAACGGCATGGTCTCGAGAGAGTAATCGATATGAATGCCCCACCGCGATCCATCGCCACAAAACGCACGGACGATCTCCGCCTGATGATTCACAGCCAGCGTGATGTGATCGAATCCCTGGGCTGAGAGCTGACGGAGGATCACCTCCAGAATCGGATACTCCCCGATGGGCATGAGCGGTTTGGGCAGCACAACCGTATATGGACGCAGCCGGCTTCCCCTGCCCCCTGCCAGGACCACCGCGCGCCTAGACATTGTAGAGATCGCCTTTATAGCGACGAAGATTTGACGGATCAGAGAACCAGCGGAAGGTTCGCTCCAGTCCGTCGCGCAGCGGAACTGAAGGCGTAAACTGCGCGGCTCGTTTGAGCTTGCTGTTGTCGCACTTCAAGCGCAGCACTTCACTCTTCTCTGGCCTCAGCCGCTGTTTGTCGCAGA
>Ga0335069_10001593_pt1 | contig 36342 bp, 35 predicted proteins | sample Lox_Sample_11_FD_206714 | JGI IMG/M metagenome (GOLD analysis project Ga0335069, IMG submission 206714) | Soil microbial communities from Loxahatchee National Wildlife Refuge, Florida, United States - Lox_Sample_1.1 | ecosystem: Environmental > Terrestrial > Soil > Wetlands | place: USA... | reverse complement strand
CGCACCTTTTGAACCCATATGCGTACCAGGCCCGCGCACTGGTAGCCCTTGGTCGCCTGGAAGAGGCAAATGCACTCGTTGATCACATCCTTGCGATGCCCTCCACTTGGTCCTACTCCAAGTGCTGTCTTCCGCGCGGCACGCCTGGTTATGTGATGCTGAGCGCGGCTGACGAACTCCGCAGCCATGACCACCGCGACGCCGCGCTTCGGATGGCCAACCGTGCAGCTGATTGGTACCGCAGCCGAGTGGGCGATGAAGCCAACGAGGAAGACACACGCTCCTCCCTTGGAGAAGCGCTCTACCGCGCAGAGCAATGGAAGGAAGCAAAGACTTTGTTCCGCGCTCTGTCCGCAGAACATCCAGACAACGTTATTTACCTAGGCAGGCTGGGAACGCTGGCTGCACGACATGGAGATCGAAGCCGTGCGCTTCGAATTGCGAAGAAGCTAAAGCGCAATGCCACGCCATATCTTTACGGGCTCCCCACATATTGGAGTGCCTGCATCTTTGCCGTTTTAGGCGAGAAGAATCGAGCTGTGGCACTGCTTCGTGATGCGGTGGCGCAGGGATCCGGAACTGAAGACGAACCCGATGCCTACGGATATGGATTCATTTACAAACATTCGATGGAATTGGAATCGCTACGAGGTTACCCGCCATTTGATGAGTTAGTAGAGGCGAAGAATTGATGCAGCTTCGCTGGGCACGACGTGTTTGCGTCCGCAGTGTCCATGCTGCGGCGAATTAACGTGTTGAAGTCTATAACGGTGGGAAGTCGGTAATCTCATCAGCATGTACGAGAAAAGCGCTCTTCGCCGTTGTGCCGAATGTATGGTGGCGATTACGGAAGGCAGCGTGATGTGACTCGCGCCGGCCCCATCATCGCGATATTTCAAGCCGCCGACGGGAAACAAAGATACAAGCCCGTATGTCACCAGGTTTCTGGCAACCCCAAGAGCATTCGCCATTGCCGCCAGGATCTGGCACACCTGTCGCACACTATGAGTATTTGCTCCCGATGCCTCGCGGGGCGCCCAAAACTGGCACTACTGATGGCCAGTCAGCGGCCCGCAAAATATATACGTGGGCGGATGGGCCGCAACGGGTTTTTCTGGTCGCAGCCTTCGTCACCGCGGCTCACATCGCCACCAATGGCCGCTACGGATTTCACCGCGACGAACTTCAATTCCTCGCCGACGCACGTTTCGGTCATGAGTCCGACATGGCGACTATACAGCCACGTGAAAAGTCTCTAAGCGGAAGTCCGTGAACACTAGCCCGTTTTTCCATTACCGATCCAGTCGTCAATCCGCTCGATGCGAGTGCCGACATGGCGAGCCACAGAGTCTTCCATCGAGATCGATTGAGGTCCGATCTTGCGCATTGACCCCTCCGATGGCTATGTACCTATTGGTTATTAACTACAATATAATTTTCGAGTGGGCCACAATCCGGGAACTAACGCCGACCAACCGCTCGCAACACCAAATCGGCCGGAAAAATCCGCCATGCGCAGACTTGATAGACTCCGATAAGACGCAAACTCGACGAGAGTCGAAGGTGCCTGAAATCATCCCTTTTGGATTGACCGCTGCGAACGCCATGGAGCTCGACAGCCTTCCTGAGGAGCCCTTTGGATGAGTTCAACGACGAAGATTTCTCCTGGTTCAAGGAAGCGCGCAGCTACCGCCAACGTCAATCGGGAAGAGACTCCTTTCGAGGCGCTGGCCAGTATCTGCGCAGTTCTCGTGGTGGGTCTGTTCATTCTGACCTTCTTAGCTCAGAACTACGTCATTCCGTCAGGCTCGATGGAGAACACGCTCCTTGTGGGCGATCATCTGGTCGTCGACCAGATCACACTCGCGTCTCCCACTTCGTGGATGCCGCTCATCAGGTATCGAGAGCCGAGACGTGGCGACATTGTGGTGTTCCACAAACCCGTTTATCAGCCCGGTATCGACGCGGCTGGCGCCGATGGAACTCCGCAGTACACTCCCTTGGTGAAGAGATTGATTGGCGTGCCCGGCGATCATATTCACCTACGCAACGGCATTGTGTTTGTGAATGGCGTCGCACAACCGGTTGGATTTGCGCAGCCGACCACGACGGATAACTTCAACGAGTTTCTCGATGATTTCCCCGCAGTACCCCCAGCAGAGGCATCTGGGGCAACAGAGTCGTGGGCCGTGACCTTCCCAAATTATGTTAAGGATGGCGACTTGGTGGTTCCACCCGGCATGTACTTCATGATGGGCGACAACCGGCACAACAGCCTGGACTCGCGCTACTGGGGATTCGTGCCCAGGGCAAATATCATTGGACGACCGCTAATTAATTATTGGTCGTTTGTGGCTACTGAAGGGGAGTACGAAAAGACGGGTGTCAGCCAGAAAATTGCGTGGATGGGCCACGTTGTGCTGCATTTCTTCTCGGAGACGCGCTGGAAACGCACTTTCCACGTCGTTCGTTGAACCGAGATTGCAGAATCCGATTCGATCCTGGTGTGTTCCGGTCTTATCACCCGCTATGCTGAAATAACCCCAAAGAGGCCGAAACGCAGTTACTACTGGCATGGCCCACCACTCGACCAGAACCTGACAACGGGCCGCTTTTCGGCGTCGTGCTCGATTTGAAAACGTGCGTCATGATGGCCAACCCCAATTGTTAGATTGGATCGGGCCCGATGGATTATTCGCATTTTTTTCCGTGTGTGATTCGTGGCACAGACTGAGCGTCCATACCCGTCAAGGATGAACGAGATAAGAAATTCGCAGTCCAGGCGCGCTGTGGCCATTGTCCGTCTGGGCTGTGTTCATTTCAGGGTAGTGACCGATGCAATTGAACCAGGACGGCGTCCGACTCACGCGGCGCCAATTCGTGGTTGGTGGGGCCATGGGCAGCGCGGCCCTTGCTGTTGGTTGTTCAGCGCGCAATCGCGGAGGCTTCGATTTCCTAACTGACGCGCAGGCCCGGACGCTGGCTGCGCTTTGCGACCAGATCATCCCCGCAGATGACGTTCCCAGCGCCTCGCAAGCTGGGGTCGTCAGCTACATCGACCGCCAACTCGCCCGAACTTACAGGCGTCATCGAAATGCATACCGCGATGGGCTGGAGCAGGCTAATGCGATGAGCAGAAAGCGCTTCGGCCGGGGTCTGGCAGCCCTGTCCGTCCCCGAGCAAGTTGAGATTGTCGGCGCCATCGAGCAGCAGAATCGAAGATTCTTCGACCTTGTGCGCGGCCACACTCTTGAGGGCTATTACGGCTCGCCACGGCACGGCGGCAATCGCGATGCTGTGAGTTGGCGCATGCTCGGCTTGGCTCAGCCGCCCGTACGCGGGCGCGCGCAGTACGACCTCAGAAAAGGCGCTTCCTCGTGAAACGAGTCAATGCGGTCGTTGTGGGAGCCGGCGCGGCCGGAGGCATTGTGGCCAAGGAACTTTCGGCCGCAGGCCTGAGCGTCGTTCTCCTTGAGCGGGGCAAGTGGTACACGCCGAATGATTGCCGCAAGGACGACCTACGGAATCAGCGCACCACCGTATTGGGGAACGCTTTTGGTCCCGAAGATGAAGGCAATCCTCGCGTCCTGGTCGATGCCGAGGGTGCACTGCACACTGTTCTTCCCAGTGAAGGCGGCTACCAGAACAACGCCGCCTGTGTGGGTGGCGGGACGCTGAGCTACGGAGCTATGGCCTGGCGCTATCTGCCTCAGGACTTCCGCATGCGCTCAATCTACGGGGCACCTCCTGGAAGTTCGCTCGAAGACTGGCCCATCTCTTACGACGATCTCGAACCCTACTACGATAAGGCCGAATACGAGATCGGCATCTCTGGAGACGATTCTGGCACTCCTTTTCACGGGCCTCGCCGACGTGCGTTGCCCATGCCTCCGCTCCCGCCCAATCGCGAGTTTCAGATCCTCGAACCGGCCGCAAAACGCCTCGGTCTGCATCCCTTTCCTATTCCAATGGCCCGCAACAGCGTGCCCTACAACGGCCGTGGCCCGTGCATGCGCTGTCGCTGGTGCGTCGGATTCGCCTGCGAAGTGGATGCCAAGAACGGTTCGCAAAACACCGTGCTCCCAGTTGCGCTCGCAACGGGAAATTGCGAATTGCGCACCGAGTGCATGGTCAGAGAAATCCTCACCGACGACCGCGGTCGTGCGCGCGGAGTAGCCTACTACGATGGCGATGGGCGTTTGCAAGAGCAACCTTCCGATATCGTCGTGGTCTCCGCTTGCGCAATTGAGTCAGCTCGCCTGCTCCTGAATTCGAAGAGCCGGCTCTTTCCCAATGGGCTGGGAAACAGCCATGACCAGGTGGGCCGGAATCTGCAAGGCCATCACTACACCGGCGCGATCGGGTTCTTCGATGACGATACCTACGACGATGTCGGGCCCGGCGCCAGCATCGCCGTCTCCGACTACAACCACGGCACTCCGGGTCTGCGTGGCGGGGGCATCCTGGCCAATGAGTTCATCCGCCTGCCGATTCAAATGGTCGATCGGATGCCCGTCGGGGTACCTCGCTGGGGGCTCGCGCACAAGCAGGCCATGCGCCGCTTTTTCAAGCGCAACATTGTCATCATGGGGCCGACCCAGCAGATTCCTACTGCCGACGCCCGAGTGACTCTCGATCCGACGGTGAGAGACAAGTGGGGGATGCCGGTCGCGCGTATCTCTGGCAATGTGCATCCCCACACCTTCGAGATCGGCCTTGTGCAGGCTCAGCGTGCTGAGGCCTGGCTCAGGGAGGCCGGGGCAGCGAGCACGCTCATCACCGCGAGCAAGCCCGCGACCGTGTCAGCAGGCCAGCACCAGGCCGGTACCTGTCGCATGGGCGACGATCCGAAAGGTTCGGTGGTGAACCGCCACTGCCAGCTGCACGATATGGACAACGTCTTCGTGATTGATTCGAGCGTGCATGTCACCAACGGCGGCTTCAATCCGGCGCTCACCATCATGGCCATTGCCTACTTTGCCTCCGACGCGTTGGTCCGCAACTGGAATGGCACAGGGTTTCGTTCATGACGCCATTCCTCAAGTTTGTGGGAATCGCCGTCGGGACTCTGACTCTGCTCGCGGTGGGCGGTACATACGGCGCGTCGTATTACTACACATCTCAACACGGCCAGGGCTGCGCAAGCTGTCACGAAATGTCCACCTATGTCAGTGTGGAGCATGCCGCGCCTCATCGAAATGAGAGTTGCATAGATTGCCACAAAGAGAGCCTCGCTACCAAGCTGCGTCACGTGCGAATTCATGTTTTCGGGCCCATTCCCGAGAACGTTCGCCTGCGCGAAGCGGATGTCCAGGAGATGACGTCGAACTGCCAGTCCTGTCACCAGCAGGAATATGCGAGCTGGCACGCGGGACCGCACAGCGCCACCTATAGCCAGCTATTTGCCGATCCGGGACACAACGCCAAACGCATGCTGGCGGAAGATTGCCTTCGCTGCCACGGCATGTACTTCAACGGGTCTATCCGCGACCTCGTCCAGCCGTTGAACACGAAAGGGCCTTGGCAAGTGATTCGCTTGAGCCTTGTCGATCAGCCGGCGATGCCCTGCATGACCTGCCATCAGATTCACCGCGAAGGCGAGCAGCAAACAAAGCCTGCCTCGCGCATCTCCGTGACGGGCGCGGCGGTGTCCGCTTCCCTCGCCTTTTACGACCGTCGGGAGACACTTCACTTCGCCGCAACAGCGCTGTCCGTCCCGCAACTGTACGACGGTGCGCGCAGGGTGACGGTCAGTCAGGACCTGCGGCAGGCGCTTTGCTACCAGTGTCACGCGCCGCGCATGCCTGACGCGGGCTCCGCTGCAGCAACGAATGGCTGGGGACCCCAGGTCGGTTCAGGCGACGATCGCACGTCGACGGGTGTACACGAAGGCCTCAGCTGCGTCTCGTGCCACGATGGGCATAGGGAGAACACACGGGCTTCGTGCAAAACCTGTCATCCACAAATGTCCCACTGCGGAATCGACGTCGAGAAGATGGACACGACCTACTCGAGCGCTGCAAGCGCGCATAATGTCCATTGGGTCAAATGCATCGATTGTCATCAGCACAGCATCCCAAAGGCGAAAGCCCATGTGGCGGTGAAAGCGAAGCTGCAAGCCGCTCCTGGTATAGACGGCTGATAGACTTCGTCGACGACGATGGACCTGAACAATAGTTCCGTTAGCCATCTGGTCACGGCGAGGTTGGGCTAGTTAGAGAGAAAAGCGCGACGGCGATACAGCACCGGACACCCCTGCAGAAGCTGAGAGATAAGCGTCAGGTTGGTATCAAATAGAACACAGCTGAGCAATACTCCCGAATCACCCCAAATCCAGAAGTAACCCGGAAACGGAAAAACGGGGGTTATTTCCCAGTGGCCCACGATCCAGCCGGAGCGAGCAAACGGTCTACTTCTTCAATCGGAAACACCGAGCGTCATCATCCCAAACCACCCGGTCACGATTGGCGTCCCACGCAGCTTGCCAAGATCCCTGCAACGACCTAGTACCGTTCGTGCGGATGTATTCCCGCCAGCAACCTTCCGCGTTCTTGTTGCACCCCGCCATGATCTTGTCCCAGTTGGGTACCCCAGGCATCGTGAACGACGTCCCATTTCTGTCAGTGAATAGATCGGCCAGGATAATAAATGCGACGTCGCCAGACGTCGTGTAATTCCAGAAATCTTCAATCGGCTCTTTGGTTCGATCTGTCTCGTCGAGCTGAGAGATTAACACCGGTATAGACCGGTTCCCTCCCGCGAGAATCTGCTTCATGACGGGGTTTTGGTCGCAGTCCTGAAGGCGTCCCTTTCCTCTGCACAATTTGTTCTCGAATCGACCCAACGCGAACTTTTGCGGTGCTTGCGCCATCGCGGTTTGAAGACAACTGATAACGGCGAGCACAATCGCCATGCAAGAGGGAAGCAGCATGCGCAATATGTTACACCGACCTTTCTGAAGTGCTCTTGTGCACAGTTGGTGGATCACCCCCTAACCGGAAATTGCAAAGTAGTAAACAGGCGCGCTGTTACCGCCGTGGGCTATCATCTGCTTGCTTCCTCAGCGAAGCCCGTTGAGCACCAAGCTGCAATCAGAGCAGACTCAAATGGAAGTTAGCGACCTCCCAATGATAATGTGCGGCACGTGAATTCGTTTGAATGGCAGAATCACCCACGGCCAGCCAGAAGATCTTGCTACCACACTGTGGTTGTCAGTAATCGCGGCGGACCGGACGCGCCATTAATGATCTGCGATTCAATGACGATTTCGAAGTTCTTCTTGTCTTTGTTCTTTGTGAGGACAGCAGCAAGTGGTTTCAGAGAATTGGGGTTGGTGAGGTATTCGGCCGCGGCTTTTGTGGCATCACTGCCGATTCCAGCTATTAGTAGGGTTGGCTGATCTGTTTCAGGATTCTGGAATCGGGCAACGATTGCGTAGTCCTTGCTCAATTCAGTGTAGTTTTCACGGAAATCGACAATCCAATTATTGATCTCATTTTTCCGATGATTGACGATTTGAAATCTGGGGCTTCCGTCGATTCGATCAATCTGGTAGGGAAGATACTTCATTACATGCAGTGCCCATGTGTTATCCAGTCCGCCGATTAGAACTGTCGGTGACCGCTGAAGATCAGAGAAGGAGGTCCGGACGCTCGATTTTACAGAAACGTCACGCGATGTGGTGTGCAATGCCTCCGAGATTATTTGGAATGCCAGCACGTCATCAAACGTCACGGCATTTACCTGATTGATGTGGTCCTTTAGGCTCGTTACCTGTGTGTCAACTCCAGGGATGTCGCCTGGTCTCCCAATGCAGAAAAATACTGATGAGTTTCCTTTACGCAACGGGGACAGCACTGCAGCTGCGGGTGATGGAGAAATCAGCCTTGAAACGCCCACGGAGCTTACGGTCAAGATGGCGGCGACAGCTAGCCCAAGTGCAAGCCAGCGTAGCCCGGTATATCGCCTTCTGGTTTGAAGACGCTCTGAGGAAACCGGGTGAGACGAAGAATTGCTTGGCTGTCGCATCTCCGGTTCTGTAGAGCTGCTCGCGGATAACTGAGGAGATTGCAATGGTTTCGGGAAGTGGAACTCTGGAATATAGCTTCCAGCTTCAAGAGCGATTCGCAACTCTTCACTCCGTTCGCCTTCGTGGTAGTACTGAGCGATCCGTTTTCGGATCTCAGCAATGGTGATTCGAACAATGGGGTCATCCGCAGTGTTGTAGTCAGCAGCACGGCCGAAGACTTCGACGCCGATCAGCCGTTCTTTCAAGCGGGCAACATCACCGCTAAGTGTCATCTCGACGAGATAGCGAAGAAGGGCGGGATATCGTGTGCTCCGGTTGAAATGGCGGCTTGCAAGCAGCCGCTCCAGTTGTGCACGAATCTGCTCTGATTCCTCTGCCGTCCAGTTTTTCTCAAATGCGGGCTTCTCCCTGACTGTTGTCATCGAATCCTCATTTTACGGAGATTCCTTGGGCAAGACATGGACACGCCTTTATGTTGATTCCACGCGAGGTCTAAACCCCCGGGCGTGGGACGGTTATTTACCTGATACAAACCCTACATTAACGGTTTCTTCGGAATCCCAGCGATCACATACAAGTTGCTGATTCCTCGGGATGTTATGGGCTATTTACCTCCGGAATCATTCCCGAAATCACCTCCACACAGTGAACTCCTGGATCTCAAATCAAGCAGGTTCTCCAAGACCACGTTGGATGGGAGGAGAACTTCGCGGCCGTCCAGTTAGTTCTGAGCCCAATTCATGAAAGCCGCACCCGCCAGCGAAAACGCCCACCCAAGGCAAACGTCTTGAACCTGAACAGCAACCATCACTACCCCAGAGAGTAGAACACGACCAATCACACGGCTGCCGAAGCGTGCGTTGAGCCGGCTTCATTAGGCAAACATCGCAAAAATGTCAGTCGGACATCGGAGGTCACAAATGCTCTTCAAGAATGCACACTTCTGCAAACCAATTGTCAGCCATGCGCTACTGATGTCAATCGCGATCCCAATACCTCTTCGGGGTAACGCTCAAGCTGCTCAGACTCCAGGCACAGAAACGTCTGCGCCCCAGGCGATCGTCGGGGATTCGAATACCTCCGAGGGTCTGCCCCGGGACCCTTACACGGCGCCGAACGGAACCTCGCGGTACAAACTCACGCCGGAGGAAAAGGCGAAGGATGATCGGTTCCCTATCTTTGATCCTGGATTTGCACAGTAGTGGGGGCTGTTCCTGCCCGCTCGTCCAACTTGCGTTCGCAAATGGGCGAATGGGCGGGGCTGTCTTGAGGCGAAGTGGGAAGGACACGAACGAAGTTTCCGCCATTTGTTCGCGTACAACGGGCTAAGCAGATGGAACCGGGGGCACAGAAAATACCTAACGGGAGATGGGATGAAGCAATACGAGAAGAGTCGACGAGCGCTAGTCAAAACAGGAATGATCGTGGTGGCAAGCGCCGCGATGAGAAGCCTGCTGCCATGCCGTGTAGCGGAGGCTCAATATCCAAAACCTGAGCCGCTTGGTGAGCGTGGAATCACGTTCATCACTACGACGGAGAGCCAGCCGTGGAAAGTGGCGCCGGTTTTCCATCCGGTATTTGGCCCGACCACCCTGGACCTCAATATCAATGGACCTCTTGAGGGTGCGCCGGCGATGCAGGGATTTGGTGCATGTTTTAACGAATTGGGGTGGAATGCACTGCAGGCTCTTGGCGATTCGGATCGCGATGCAGTGATGGCAGAACTGTTCAGTCCAGATTCCGGGGCGAGATTCACCTATTGCCGAATACCGGTGGGAGCCAACGATTTTTCAACCGAGGCGTACAGCTACGACGAAACGGAGGGAGATTTCGAGCTGAATCGCTTCAGCATCGATCACGACCGTAAGACACTTGTGCCGTTTATTAAAGCTGCATTGAAGCATCAACCGCAGCTCAAGCTCTGGGCCTCCCCATGGACACCGCCGAGTTGGATGAAGCGCAACCACTTCTACGCCGAAGCGACAAGCTTCCTCGGCCTGAAAGACAACGGTATTCGCCCGGACCAGGTGGGGCACGAGGGCGAAGACATGTTCATTCAGGACACAAAATACTTCGATGCGTACGCGCGGTACTTCGGGAAGTTCATTGATGCTTACAGAGCTGAAGGGATCGAGATCAGTATGGTGATGCCGCAGAACGAATTCAATTCCGCGCAGAACTTCCCCAGTTGCACCTGGACGCCAAAGGGGCTCGTTCGGTTTATCCACGCGCTCGGGCCGGAGATGGAGAAGCGCGGCATAGAGGTGTACTTCGGCACGCTCGAGCGCGGAAATCCCAAACTGTTCGAGATGGTGATGGCGGACGCTGGAGTGGCGCACTTCATCAAGGGAATGGGTGTGCAGTGGGCTGGCAAGAACGCACTTCCTGCACTCCATCGCGAGTTTCCTTCGCTTGTAGTCTTCCAGTCAGAGCAGGAGTGCGGCGACGGCAAGAACGAATGGAGCTATGCAAGCTACTGCTGGCAATTGATGAAGCACTACCTGCGCAGCGGCGCGAGCGGCTACATGTACTGGAATATCGCTTTGAGCCAGGATCCGCACAGCACGTGGGGCTGGGGACAGAATTCGCTCGTAACGGTCGACACACGCACGAAGACCTACAAGTGGAATCCAGACTACTACGTAATGAAGCATCTGTCGCACTTTGTCGATATGAGAGCAAAGCCCATGGATGCGACCGGCACATGCGATGATGCTCTGGCGTTCAGGAATCCCAACGGCGAAGTTATTGCTCTGCTGAGGAATGAATTGTCACAGCCTCAGCAGGTGCAGGTGTATCTGCCCCAACGAACAGTACTGGTCGAGCTACCGCCGGATTCCATTGGAACATTGTCAGTGGGTGTTGCTTAGCGTTTCACGTGCGAGAGGGCGACCTCGCCGCTCCCTACTGCGCCCGCTCAGCATATCTAGTGGCCTGTCGCGGCCGGAACGTTAGTAGCACAAAGGGCGTGATGACCCCGGGCGCTCGAAAGTCATTCTCGGATGCTTCTCGCTGCCAGAGTGTATGCCACTAACGAATTCTCTGCGACAGTCCACTAGTTAGCCATCGTCTTCCAACTCATCGACTGAAAGGACTCCACATGATCAGCTTCCCCGCTTCGTCTCAGGCTCAGAACGGCCGCGTGTCTACAAATCTCCGAACTGCGATCGCATGGGCACTCTTCTCATTCTCCATAGCGATTGGGCAAGCGAGCCCTCAGTCGACCGCTGCCAAGCAATCGCCGCAAGATCTGGTGGATGCACTTCATTCCGCCTTCGGCGACCACCATGCACGCGCGGTCCATGCCAAAGGCGTCATGCTTCAGGGTACGTTTGAGGCTGCATCGGGCGCCGGCAAGTTGAGCAAAGCTCCTATTTTCGCTGCAACAGGCAAGCGCCCGGTTGTTGTGCGCTTCTCCGACTTCACTGGCATACCCGATATTCCCGACAACACTGGCGACGCGAGCCCTCGCGGCTTCGCGTTCAAGATCACCCTTCCTGACGGATCGACGACGGATGTTGTGACACACAGCTTCAATGGTTTTCCCGTTGCTACCAGCGATCAGTTCGCTGAATTGCTGCATGCGATAGCAGCCAGCGCAACTGCAACTTCTCATCCGTCGCCAATTGAGCAGTTCCTTTCCAATCATCCAGTTGCCAAGGCGTTTCTTACTTCGCAACGCACCCCAACCTCATACGCTACGGCCACGTATTTTGGTGTCAACTCATTCAAGTTCACGAATGGTCTTGGGAAGGCAGTGTACGTGCGCTATCGCCTGATTCCGCGCGCAGGAGAGAGCTACTTATCAAGTGAAGACCTCAAGAAGCGCGGAGCAAACTTCCTCCGTGATGAAGTCTCCGAGCGCATTGCCAAGGGGCCTATCGTGTTTGATTGGTATGCGCAGATCGCTGAGGACGGCGACAAGATTGAAGACCCATCCATCGCATGGCCCGAAGACCGCAAGCTCGTGAAACTCGGTGCGATCAAAATTGACAAACTGGTCGACGACCCCAATCTCGACAAACAAACAATGTTTCTACCCGGCGACTCGCAGTCTGGAATTGCACCTGCAGATCCTATGCTGATTCTGCGCAACAAGGCGTATCCTATTTCGTTCAGAAATAGACAGTGATCAATGTGAATGAGACCTGAACGCCTTCTAACAATGAACGAAAACAAGCGAGGATCAAGTGAGATTATCAACTGACCTGCATGACAATAAACGGCACCATTCGTTGAACTCGTCATCTTTCCAACGTTTAGCGCACTTGATTCGTGCCATCACCATGGCGTGCATTGCAAGCACAATTGCAATGGGTGCGCCTGCGCAGAAACCCGCAGAGACCCCGCGAATTCCTGGGCTTCCCGCGATATCTTCGTGGCGCCACCAGCCCCTTAGTGCTTCCCTTGAGAATGGGGCTCTTACCATCACTGCGGGTCAAGGTTCCAACTGGTTCATCACCCCGATTGACGGCACTGAGGAGCTTTCTGCCGACAGCGCGCCGACTCTTTTGTTCCCCGTTGAAGCAAACGAGTTCGTTCTAAGCGCGCGGATCTCACTCGATTTTGCGTCGAAGTGGGATGCGGGCGGCCTGATCGTCTTTGCGAACGACAGAACCTGGGCCAAGTATTGCTTTGAGAAGAACATTTCGGGTAAGCCAATGGTTGTCAGCGTGGTAACCCGCGGGCGTTCGGATGATAACAATCATTTCCCGGTCGAAGGTCACTCGGTCTGGCTAAAGATCGCCAAGATCAGCAACGGCTTTGTCTTGTACATGTCCCCGGATGGCAAATCTTGGACCATACTTCGTGAGTTCACACTGAATGAAGGCGTCGACTACAAGCCTGGTGAGCTGCGGGTCGGATTCCTGGCCCAATCACCGGAAGGGAAGAGCGCGAAGGTTGTATTTGACAACATTGTCTTCCAGCCTTCCCGCATTGTCGACCCATGGACTGGGCAGTAGCTCCGTCCATTACCTGACGTCGTCGGTATGGGCTGTTCGCCATCTCTCGGCGCGCTTTCACTGGTCGGGGCAAGTGCCCGATGCTGGCCTTTAGGCATTCTTTCAGTCGATCACCGTTGAGTAGTTTAAGATGTCTGCTCCTCGGAAACGGGCTTCGGTTCTACGATCCCGTAATGGGTCGGGCATATTGTCAGCCACCAACATCGAGTTCGGCCAACTAGCGAAGAGGCGTCTCGAAAGTGACGGTTTCAGCTTATCCCAGATGGTTGCTTGCTCTTGGCCACCACCCTGGACGCACTCCGATAGGAATCGGCGACCACCCAGGCGGCTGCAAGGAGCGCCGCGTTAAGAATGGCCTCGCTCCACTGAAATCGGACTATGGAGCCTCCTGCGATGATGGGAATCCAAACGAGGAGCAAGAACAATCCGATTTGAAGTGCGGAGAGGAAAGCTGCTAATTGCGCACAAGGACCGGCGAGCACCGCGACGCCCGCCGCGATGAAGGAACCGCCGGTGAAATACGCCCAAAATGTATGTCCGGAAAGCCAATTCGGGATGAGCGATAGGGTGTCTTTCAAGTCTATGAAATGCGCCGAGCCGAAGAAGATCAATGAAAAGCCGTAGAGCGCGTGCGCGATGTGCAGGCCATTGTTGCCGCTAATAAAGCTAAGATGTTGACGATCCCAGTCTGTTGCGAACCAGACATATAGTATCCAGGCTGCAGCCAACATGACCACGAGCGGAAACACTGACCAGCAAGCTTCGAAAAGAGAAGTGAGCAGAAGGTTCGGCGACCTGAAGAGCAGCAGCCAGAATAGAAGAACCGTGAACAATAAGCGTGTGGCGATGACCACCACGCGCGGAACAAGCAAACCGATGCCGGACGCAACGGAGATGACGGGACCGAGGTAAACCAAAACCTCGCGTCCGGGGAACTTGACGGGGACAGGATTCCACACCGGATCAAAACCTCGATATAGAAGCCCCACAATGCCGAGACCGATCATCGTGATTGCAAATACCCAATGAGCAATGTTTGCAATACGCATTGACGTGTTCTCCAGAGCGGTTTCAGTCTATTCGACAGACCAGCCAGCAGAGTACGGGAAAATTAGTTCACCTCTGGTAGAAGGATGTAGCCGATCGAGAATCTAGTCAGCCGCAGCTAAACCCGTTCGAATACAATTCAGCCCTGTGGTCGCAAGTCGCTGTCAATAGCGCATTGCCCAATCAGGATCTACGGTCTATTGAACCGCGTCTCGCAAGAACGATCGGCTGATAATAGCCGCTCTCACCTGGCATTGCTCGGAATGCTATATGATCTCCCTGATCAAAGTGAACGCTTCCAACGAGGCAGGTTCTTGTAACCTGCCCTGCAGATGTTGAAAGGACCCTCATTCTTGCAATCTTGCGTCATCTATTGCCGACTCTCCTCATGTCAGACGTTCTCAAATTGAGTAAACCGTTGGGCGAGTTCGAGAAGTTGTTGTCCATCCGCGCTCCCCACAAAGGACAGCAGAATATGGGCATTTGGGGAAGATCCGACCATGGTATTTTGGTCAAATAGGCCAACTCAGTCTTGAGTCCGTTTTCTGCGGCGTATTCCGGATAAGCTCATTCGTCTCCACTCAGTCTCTCCAATTCGGCGTCTGCGATCGCGCGCGCCATCTGCGTCTGCAACAACTGTGCCTGGGCTTCATCCAGCTTGGCGTCCGCGTCGCTGAGCGCGGAAGGGTTTGCAGTCTTGGCTTCCACCTGATTGGACATGACTCTCCTGGACTCAGCGCGAGCGTCTACCGCGGCTTGTGCGGCTGCAAGAGCCGTCGAGCTCCGGTCGAGTTTGCGCCGTGCCTTGGCGATGTCCATACGAGTGCGATCTTCGACAATGCCCAGGTTGGTGGATGCTTGTTCAACTTGAGCACTGCGCTCTCGAATCAGTCCCGTGCGTTTGCCGAACTCCGAGAGTGTCCACTCCACGCGCACCCCTGCCGTGTACGAGTTCTCCGGCAGCAGTGGCACCCCGTTCTGATAGACATGCTCGACAAAGAGGCTCACGTCGGGCACAAACTCCAGCTTGGCGGCTTTCAAGCCTGCATTGGCCTTGATCAATGTGGTTTGCGCGGAGGCAAGTTCCGGGTTGTGTGCGAATGCATTGGTCACCAGCGCGGTGTTCGCGAGATTTGTGCTGGCTGCGGTGAATGAGTGCTCCATAGTTTCCGTTGCAGGCTCGTCGCCGGCAGGGGCGAGCAACTCGAGTTCTGTGTCGAGCGGAAGTCCCAGCAGGTCATTCAACTCAATGCGCGCATCGGCGAGCGCATCTTCGAGCGTGCCGAGGGCGTTGCGTGCTTCGGCAATCTCCGCTTCGCCGCTGCGTACATCGACTTCCAATCCAGCCCCGGCAGCGACTGCGTTGCGAGCTTCTTCGATCTTCTCTTCGCCGGCCTGAATCCGCAGGCGCGCAGCTGCGGCACGCTTTTCCATGGCGAGAATACTGAAGTAGAGCTTCTTTACGTTCAGCGCAATCTCGTCTTCCGCGCGCTTCGCATCTGCTCGCGCGATGGCCGCATCGGCGCGGGCTACCTGAACTCCGGCATGAACCTTGAGCAGTTGTGAAAGCGGCTGAGCTGCAGTGGTTGTGCTGACGATCAGATTCTGTTTTCCAAGGTCGATGGTTACGTCCTTCCCTGGAATTGCACCGTCCGCGGGATAGGTTCCCAGCGAACCTTGAGGTATTGTCAGCCGTTCTTTTTCGCCAAGATGCAGGCCGTTCGTTTCGTTCGTCACGCGCGGGAAATAGTCAGCGCGTGCCTGCGTCACTTTGGCATCGCTTTCGTTCACTTTCAGATGTGCCAGGTGAACCTCGGAATTCTGCTTGTGCGCCAACTCGAGTGCCTCGCCCAACAGCACGGTGCGCGTTTGCGCCTAGCTATGCGCGGACACCAGCAGCGCGATGACAGCCATGGCGGAAGCGAGCGCAGGCTGGCGCACGCTCTTCTTCTCGTGCGCTACTACGTACAGGACCGGAATGACGAGAAGCGTGAACACCATTGAGCCGAGCAAGCCAAAGGCAATTGCGCTGGCCATCGGTGACCAGAGGCTCGAGCCGGAAACGATCATCGGCGTAACGCCGACCGCTGCGGCCATCGTGGTCAGGAAGATGGGCCGGAGGCGGCGTTCTCCTGCTTCGCGCGCTGCATCCAGCAAAGGCGTTCCGGCTTTCATGCGTTCGCGAATGGCGTCGATCAGGATGATGGAGTTGCGCACCACGAGCCCTCCCAGGCTGATGATTCCGATGAATGCTGTGAACCCGAAGGAATTGCCGGTGACCAGCAGGCCGAACGCGGCTCCCGGAAGCGCCAGCGGAAACGCCGTCATCACGATCAGCGGATCGGCCACGTTCCGGAACTGAAACAGCATCGTAAGTATAACGGCTGCAACGGAGCTTTTCGTGGTCCCGAATTGGTCCCGGAAATCCTGCTGGTTCTACCCTGCGGGCCCCTGGTTCCTGACCCTTGTGGCCACCGTGAGATTATCAACAACGACCAATTCCGCTCGGTCATTCGCGACCGTTCTCTACAAAATCGAATAGTGTCCAAGGAGGATAGCCATATGAATTCTGACGACAAAGTGGAATCGGGTGGAAGCTCTCACACAATCTTTGCGAACATGGAGGAAGATGCCAAACGAGCTGTCCTGGCCGAGATGCGCCAAGCGCATGAGATCGCCGCCCTATCCCGTCGTGGTGTGCGGGAAGTGCTGAGCGATCTCGCTTGCTGGAAGGCCGACGGGCGCCTCTTTTCCGTTGAATTTGCGGGTTCCGAGTATTTCCCTTCGTTCGCACTTAATTCGATCACCGGCTACCAGCCGTATCCTTGTTTCGCCGAGGCGCTGCGAATCCTAAATGCCGGCCACTGGGGCGGTGATTGGGCCGTTGCGAATTGGTTCATCGGATTGAGCAGCTTCCTCGACGATCAGAGCCCCATGGATCTCGTGGCATCCGACCCGGAATGGGTGATCGAAGCGGCGAAAGATGCCGTGAGCTCACTAGATTATAGGAATCAGTAATTCAAGTGACGCTTAGCGGATGACCGACCGTTTTCTTCCTGCTCGACAAAGCGCCTCATTCTTGGAGGCGCTCACGCGGCCGTCCTACCCTCGATGAGTGCCTGTTTTCGTCAGGTGAGAATTGGTTCATGCTCTGCAGCGATCACGGGATTCCGATGAGGAGACCGCCGCTCATACCGATGGATTGCTGATGGGCTCCGGCAAAACTGTAGTCGTAAGCCGGTTCGAGGAACCAACCGAAACGGTGTTTGCCGGTGGGCCAGAACATGAAGTCTCCCGCCAGCTCGCCAGAGATCGAGTTGGTAACTTTTCCGCTCTCTCGGAGGTGAACCCATTCGGGACCGACGCCCAGCATGAACTCTGCCTTTCGAGATATGCTCCACGGTTTTTTGAAAAGCAAGTCGGTGTCCCATTCGGTTGACTTCCGCGTGTAGAAGGGCGACACTCCTGCCTCAAGCTCCAGCCAGTTCTCGATTGGCGTCACCTCTGCGGCAAGATTCGGCGCGAACGTTGCTGCACCCCCACTGAAATTCCAGCTTGTTGCTGCGCCAAGCTCAACAATGGCTATGGGGTCTTTGTCTTCGCTGGCCTTTTGAGGATGGCCGGAAGACGCCTCAGAGGACGTCTGTCCCAGAGAAGGCAGACACAAGAACAGAAACAGGCACGCTCCAGTGAGCGTGAACACGACTAGACGCATAAATGCCTCCAGAGTTAGTTGCGCGTACCAGCATCCGCGCTAAAGGCGCGGTACTGCCAAGCTAAGAGGAGACATCTGTACGGGGCGGTCGATAGATGGATGAGCGTGGCGCGAAAGCGGGTGAAAACAGCTCAGGCCAAACATTTGAGGTCACGGTATTCACCGGACTCAGATCAGGACTTGCATTCGGAAGTCCGTGAAAGCCACAGCACCAGCAGATGCCGTTACAAGGTTCCGGAGTATCGGGTTGTTGCTGGTTGACAACAGTTTGCGGAGAAGAAGAAATTCCAGTGAGCTGTCCATCACATAGATCGCAATGCGGCGATTGAACTACCAGGCACACCAACACCGCGCATAACAGCCACGCGATGACGCGAGCCAGCATCTGAGTTGCGCGATCCACGCTATAAGGATAGTCCAAGTAGGCTCCGGGTTCGATCCTGTCACCTGCCCAGAGGCACTCTTTCTACCCGAGCGCGCCGACCAGCCTTGTGAGACAGGAAAAAAGCAACATAATCAACTCAGCGCCAGGGTTCCAATCGATGCTCCTTGAATTCGCGCGGCAACTCCAGCAGATGTCCAGCTTCAACGGAGCGCCCCGCCCATTCAATCAGCGAGCGGTATTGGTCGAAATGGGCGATATTACCCAGCCATTGGGAGCCCGCCTCTGAATTCACCACCACGACATTGGGAACGTCGCACGGGCCGACGCAACCACTTACGGTAAGCTGAAACCGCTTTAGCAGGCCACGCTTTCGCCATTCATCCTTCAGCCACGAAACCGGCACCTCCGGGCGGTCTTTTTGCGTTGCCCCGCAGCAGCAGCCGTGGCACACGATCATCTGGCCAATCACGAGGCGTTTGGTCTCCAGCATGGTGTCGTTCCTCACTTGTATCTTCTATAGTATAGGGGAGTATATTACTCAGCAGGGAGAACGAATTGTCGCATATTTCGAAAAACAAGACGAAGACTCTCACGCGCGTCCGGCGCATCAAGGGCCAGGTGGAAGCCATCGAACGTGCCCTTGAAGGCGAAGGTGAGTGCGAGGAGATTCTGCAGTTGGTCGCGTCCTGCCGCGGCGCTCTCAATGGGTTGATGGCGGAGTTGATCGAAGGCCACTTGCTCTATCACGTGCTCGATCCCGCGCAGAAAACCCGCCCGGCGCAGCAAGCGGCGGCGGACGATTTGATCGCCGTGGTGAAACGCTATTTCAACTGAAGTGCCAGGAGATCTTATGGCCGCTGCTCACGACACTGCCACGCGCGTCCACGAGGACGAGATGCATTTAGGACACCCTCCACAACAGCACCACGAAGGCCACGATCATGAAGACGGCCATGAGCACGCCTTCGTGCTCGTAGAGGTGCTCCGTGTTCTGTTTGTGGCAGTGGCAGCGGCGGCGGTTTGGTTTCATCTGTGGGAACCATTCCATCGCGTCAGCGTTATTGGATTGGCAGCCACTCTGATCGGCGGCTACCCCATCTTCAAGGAAGCGGTTGAGAACATCATCGAGCGGCGCATGACGATGGAACTGTCGATGACCATTGCGCTCGTCTCCGCTCTGGCCATCGGCGAGTTCTTCACCGCTTTAGTCATAACTGCATTTGTTCTGGCGGCCGAGATTCTGGAGGGATTGACGGTTGGCCGAGGGCGGCGCGCCATTCAGGACATGCTGGAATTCCTCCCTCAAGTGGCCAGCGTGCTGCGGAACGGCCAAATTGTCGAGGTGCCCACGCAAACTATAGATCCCGGTGAGGTCGTCGTCATTCGACCCGGCAGCAGGATTCCCGTTGATGGCCAGGTTGTAAGCGGCCACTCGTTTGTTGAAGAGGCGGCGATTACCGGCGAGCCGATGCCGAGCGAGAAAACCGCGGGCAAGGAAGTATTCGCGGGCACCATCAACCAGGCAGGCAGCTTGCAGGTGCGCGCCGACCGGCTCGGAAAGGAAACCACATTCGGGAAGATCATTGAAGCGGTTGAGAAGGCGGAGCATTCCCGCGCGCCTATCCAGAAGATGGCGGACCGCTTGGCCGGATACCTGGTCTATTTTGCGCTTGGCGCGGCTGTACTCACCTTTCTCATCACCCACAACATCCGGTCAACGATCTCGGTCATTATCGTTGCCGGAGCCTGCGGAATTGCCGCCGGCACTCCACTGGCCATCCTTGGCGCCATCGGGCGAGCCGCCCGTCACGGCTCCATCATCAAGGGCGGAATCTACCTTGAGGCACTGGGACAGTTGAATACCGTCTTCCTGGACAAGACGGGGACTCTGACCTTCGGGATGCCGCTGGTCACGGAAGTCAACCCTGCGCCCAGCGTTACCGAGAGTGCGCTCATTGAAGCGGCTGCGAGTGCTGAAAGCAGTTCGGAACACCCGCTGGGCCGTGCGATCGTTCGCCTCGCGGAGCAACGAAGCATTCCTGTACCCCAACCAACTCATTTCGAATACCGGATTGGACGGGGAGTGCGGGCTGAAGTGGAGGGAGAAGAAACCGTTGCCGGCAATCGGCTGCTCTTCACTGAATTGGGTTTGGCGCTGCCCGAGCGTTCCGCCGCCGAAGGCACGGAGATCTTCGTTGCACGCAATGGAAAGTACATTGGATCAGTGGTGGTGGCGGATCAGTTGCGGCCTGGCTCCGCGTCCGCAGTGAAGGCCCTCCAGGAGATGAAGATCGATGTCGTCCTACTCACTGGGGATACGCGGCAGACTGCCGAGGCGGTAGCCGGCCAACTCGGTATCCGCAATGTTCACGCCGAACTCCTTCCCGAGCAAAAGTCCGCCCAAATCGCAGAGCAGGTTCGGGAAGGGCGGGTGGTGGCCATGCTCGGCGACGGCATTAACGACGCACCCGCTCTGAGTGAAGCTACAGTTGGCGTGGCCATGGGAGCGGGAACCGATGTCGCCCGTGAGAGCGCGGACGTGGTGTTGATCGGCAACGACCTCATGAAGTTCATTGAGACCGTTCGCGTTGCCAAAAGCTGCCGCGCCGTTATCCTGCAGAATTTCTACGGCACGCTGATCGTCGACACCATCGGAATTGGATTGGCTGCGGCAGGTTATCTCAACCCGCTGCTGGCAGCATTCATACATGTTGCATCGGAGCTGACGTTCATCCTGAATTCGACACGATTGCTCCCACCTAGAGAATCACAGCCCATTACGGGGCAGGAAGAAATTCCCGTCCCGGTCTAAAAGGTGCGCCGATTGAGAGGCTAACGAGACTCGGCCTTGGTTCGCGTGGGACACGGAGGCAACTGACCTTTCCTCGCTTCGGCAGGCGTCCCGGAATCAGGCTGTTTTACCGGCGCGTGCTCGTCGCCGCCCACAGACGATACGCTATGGGTGAGCGCGTTGGATTGGACGGACAACTCTCTCCGGGGAGCAGACCCGAGGCGTTTGCGCTCGCGCTGGCGGAAGTGAGAGAAATGGCGATCGCCAGAGCCGAGGTCACGCGTCTAACTCTACGCGGCCCTGCCACGTTTTACGCCCATCTGCTAATAATCAGGCATCAGCAATACATGGTTTCCCCCGTTGCCGATTTAAGGGCTAAAGGACGATTCAGGATTGACATTTTTCACCGCGCGGGTTGGAAATCCCTGCATGGTTGCTGGTACGGGGAATAAACAAACGCCTGATCGCAATTAGAGGAGAATCCAATGAAACGCGTCGCATGCCTTCTTCTGGTTGTTTCAGTGGTTAGTGTCCATCTAGCCCAAGGCAATTCTATTTCTAAAACCCGAAAGGTGCGCGAGATGTTGGCGGCGCTTCGCATGGAGGAGACGATAAATCGTCTCGAGCAAGCCCAGGAAATGCAAATACAAACGATGAGCAAGCAGCAACTCGCGGGTATCAAACTGGATGCTGATCAACAGAAGTCATACGACGAGTTTCAACAGAATTTGGTCGATCTGATTCGCTCCTCAATGTCCTGGAAGGCTCTGGAGCCCGATTTCGTCAAGATGTATTCCGATGCATACGGCGAAGAAGAGATCGACGGAATTCTGGCGTTCTACCACACGTCAGCTGGTCGTGCGATGCTGGCCAAGACCCCCGAACTGACGGAGAGATCGATCACGATCTCCCAGCAGCGGATGGCAGAGATCTCTCCCAAAATACAAGCGCTTATCGACAAATTTACACGCGACAACCTTTGATGCGCCGTGAACATGTCATGGTCTCAGGCTAGCCTGCGCAAAGACGGACAGCGCTATCGCAAGCAAGGGCCGCACCTTGCCCTCGATCAGTTCTGCCATCAGTCCATTCAATGCTCCACGGTACGAAGGAATGAATTGTCGGTTCCCTTCGCACTCGTTTTCTTCCCGAGTGAGAGTCCGGGAACATCAATCTCGACTGCGAATAACGACCATCTGGCTTCTACTGAGTTCTGTTTTGGCAAAGACCTTCGACCGGTTAGTTGCACTGCACTTTGTGCCTGCGAGGCAAAATCAGTCAAGATTAGGCCGCAAATAGCGGCGTAACCTTAGCAAGTTTGGACCCTTTGACTCAGAGGTGCGGGACGGCGGGTCCGTGTGCCACACTGGAGGAGAATATCTACTGCTAATGGCGTCGCATTAGTATGTCACCTGTGAGTTGAATTGAGATCGTGAGGAGATCGAAGTGAATCGAAATCGTTCAGTGCCTCTGGTGCTTTGGCTCTTTCTTGCTGTCATAAGCGCTCATGCCGCTACCGATCAGCAGTCCGTGTTAAGGGCGAAGCTTAGCAACGGCCTTAGCGTCGTGGTGATCCGAAATTCGCTCGCTCCGGTGGCAACTGTCGAGTTGAATTTCAAGGTTGGAGGCGACGAGACCCCAGCCGGCTTTCCTGGCATGGCTCATGCCCAGGAGCATATGGCTTTTCGCGGGTGCACGGGCATGACGGCGGACCAGACGGCCGCCATCTATGCGCAATTGGGCGGCAGAGACAACGCCGATACGCAGCAGACAATCACCCAATACTTTGCCACCGTTCCTGCGGCCGACATCGACGTGGCTCTTCAAGCCCAGGCGGCGTGCATGCATGGCATCGACGACTCGCAGGAGCAATGGTCAGAGGAACGGGGGGCGATCGAGCAGGAAGTCGCGCGCGATCTCTCCAATCCGACCTACAAGTTTATTGATCGGCTCAATCAGGATATGTTCGCGGGCACTCCCTATGCGCATGATCCGCTGGGTACTAAGAGCTCCTTCGACGCCACAACGGGCGAGATGCTCAAGGCTTTTTACAACAAATGGTATAGCCCCAGCAACGCGATCCTGGTCATTGTGGGAGATGTCGATCCTGCCACGACTCTTGCCAAGGTCAAGCAATGGTTCGGCGATATTCCCGATCACCCTCTGCCGGCGAGGCCAGCGGTCGATCTGAAGCCCATCAAGTCGGAGACGTTTACGCTCGAGAGCAATCTTCCTTACACCCTTGGCTTTATAGCCTACCGGCTTCCCGGGACCGACTCACCGGATTATGCGGCCAGCCAGATCCTCGCCGACGTACTGGCCAGCCAACGCGCCGATCTTTATGGAATGGTCCCGGCGGGCAAGGCCCTGGCAGCGGAGTTCGGAATGGCCGAGAACTATCCAAAGGCCAGCGTGGGCTACGGAGTAGTGGCTCTGCCAGCTGATGCGAACGCCGACGCCGCCATGAACGAGATGCGCAGCATTCTAGCGAGCTACGCTCAGAAAGGCGTGCCTGAGGACCTGGTCGCCGCGGCCATTCGTAGCGAGGTTGCTCAGGCCGAGTTTCAGCGTAACTCCATCCCTGGCCTGGCCGATGTATGGTCGAATGCGCTGGCTGCCGAAGGGCGGACTTCTCCAGATGAGGACATTGAAGCCATCAAGCGCGTTACGCTTGCCGATGTAAACCGAGTCGTCAAAAAGTACCTCACAGCCCCGAATTCGATATCGGCGGTCTTGAAGCCTGTCCCCACCGGACAGCCAGTCGCCGGCAAAGGATATGGCGGCGCCGAGGAGGTAACTTCGGCGCCCACGAAGCCTGTCGAGCTTCCGGCATGGGCGGCAGGCGCACTGGCTAACTTCAAAGTCCCCTCGAATTTTATTGAGGTTTCTGACACAAAGCTGCCCAACGGAATTCGTTTGATTGTCAAAACGGATCGGACCAGCCCAACCGTTTCAGTCGCAGGCGAAGTTAGGCACGACTCCGATCTGGAGACACCGTCTGGAAAGGAAGGCGTCTCCGAAATTCTCGATGGCCTCTTCTCATACGGAACGCAGACACTGGATCGGCTCGCATTTCAGAAGGCGCTGGACGACATTGCCGCAAACGAGAGCGCGGGGTTCCACTTCTCAATCGGTGTTTTAAAGGAACACTTCTCTCGTGGCGTCGAATTGCTCGCGGATAACGAGCTTCACCCCGCGCTGCCGGCTCAGGCATTCGCCGTCGTTCAACAGCAGACGGCGCAATATGTCGCAGGACAGCTGCGCAGCCCAGGGTATCGAACCTCGCGCGCCCTCGATCTTGCGCTGCTTCCGGCCGGCGATCCTGTCTTGAGGGAGGTGACTCCGGCTACGGTTGGCAAAATCACCCTCGACGATGTGAAGCAATTCTATTCCGCCACTATTCGGCCGGACCTGACCACCATAGTAGTCATTGGCGACGTGACTCCCGAGGAAGCAAAGGCCGTTATCGGAAAATGGTTCGGCGATTGGCAGGCCGCAGGCCCCAAACCTGACACCGTGTTGCCGCCCGTCCCGTTCAACAAGCCCTCTGCGGCGAACGTGGACGACAGGCAAGCCGTGCAGGACTCGGTCACGCTTTCAGAGCAAATGAATCTCAACCGCTTCAGTCCCGATTATTATCCGCTGCAACTCGGCAATCACGTGCTGGGCGGGGGCTTTTATGCCACTCGCTTGTATCATGACCTGCGACAAGTGGCCGGGTACGTTTACAACGTGGATGTGAGCCTCAGCGCGTCGCAGAGCCGAGCCACCTATTCCGTCACCTACGGTTGTAACCCCGAAAATGTCTCCAAAGCAAGAGCGCTGATTCAGCGCGATCTGGAACAGATGCAGACTCAGGACGTCTCTCCTGCCGAGCTTCAACAGGCCAAGGCTTTGCTCCTGCGGCAGATTCCTTTGGGCGAGTCGAGTGAGGAGTCGGTCGCGGGAGGAATTCTTGGAAGGGCGTTAATCGGCCTTCCGCTCGACGAGCCAATACAGGCTGCAATGCGATACGCAGAACTGAATGCAGAACAAGTGAAGGCCGCATTTGCAAAGTACCTGCGTCCGGATGATTTTGTCCAAGTCGTTCGTGGGCCGACTCCCCAATAGCAGCCAGTGGTAGGAGTGCGAAGTTTCAAGACCTGAGGCGCGAAGCATCTCCGTGAAAACTCTTTCGAGGTTGCTCCATTGAGAGGAATTCAAGCAGGTTTGCGCACCAGTTCCCCTGCAAGGCAGAGTGCTTTGAAGGTGGCGGCTGTTGTGTGCCTGGTCCTTCTCGTGCTTTTGGCCGTGATTCAAGTAATGCATGTCCATGCATCGGAGAGCGACGCTGACCACTGTCCTTTGTGCGTTGCGTTGCACTCAGTTGCGCCCTTCGTGATCATGTTGATCGCAGTTGTTCTGCTCAGGATCGGAATCCCGACACCCGAAATTTCCGAATTTCGCGCGATCACTAGATACTGGCATCCGACCCTTTTCACCCGCCCGCCCCCGCTGGCTTTTAGCGCATCTTCCAGCCTCATTTTCAACCTGATCCGGTCTGCCTGTTGCTTACCTGGCATACGTCAGACCCAGTTTTCTATTTCTCAGGCAGGCCTAGATGCAGATCGATTCCCGAAGGATGCGGCAATTCCTCCCGCAGCAGGATTACTCGCAGTGTTCGGCATTTTCCAAGAGGAGAGATCGTCGCAAATTTTGATCGGGCGCTCGCACTACGTGAGTTGCAAGAATGGAAGGAATACTTGCTTTCCAGACGGCACTACGTTCTATTTGTTGCCAGGAATAATGACGGTGAGATCATAAAGATCTCGCTCCCGCTCTACTATGTTTATGGTTTCTTTGGTGCTGTGCTGGTGGGTGCGTTCACCATCGTCGGCCTGGTTGGTTCGTACACTCGTATGCTGCTTAAGACCGAGGAATTCAATCAACTTCGACAGGAGAATTGGAGTCTGCGCAAGAACTTTAAGCAGATTGTTGAGGTCGCACATGATCGCGATGTGCAGGTTTCCTCTCTCGGAGCTTTGGCGAGTGAAGTGACTGCGCTCTATGGGTTAGGGCACAACAAGGTGGCTTCGGTTGGTGCGCGGTCCTCCAGCTCGGCTGCTCCCATACCCGCGGCGCCGACCATCGCCGATAACGTGAGCCAGCAGGAAGCCATGCTCTCTATCGCTCAATTCAGAGCGCTGCGCTCGGAGGCTCTTTCGGGCCAGGTCACCCGCGCGCTTGAAGGGGGCTTGTCGCCTTCCTTTGTCGGTGACTGGACAGAATTTGCCGACGCACCGACGCTTTGGCCTTTAGAGGGCCATATCACTTCTGGATTCGGCGTGCGTCTGGATCCGATGAACGGAGAAGGCGCGTTCCATACTGGAATCGACATCGCGGCGCCATACGGCTCGCCGGTGCGAGCAGGTGGAGAGGGGGTAGTGACAGCGGCACAACTAGGTTCTGGCTACGGGCTCAGTGTTGAGTTGGATCATGGCCACAACGTGATGACCGTGTACGCACACCTCTCGGCCATTGCGGTATTACCGGGTCAACATGTGATTCGGGGTCAAGTGATTGGCTACGTGGGCCAATCGGGACGAGCAACAGGGCCACATCTGCATTACGAAGTGCGCGTCAAGAACATTCCGGTGAATCCGTTGACATATCTACGCACTACCTATGAGGAACTCGGGAGCAAGGGTTATGGAACACCGACACCTTTTGGCGACTGAAAGATTCTATGGAAAGATGGGAGACACTTGCGAGTCGTTTGGAGCATCATTGATCTGTTATTCCCACGTTGAAGGCGACTACCCTGCCATCCTCGCAGGCGGCGAAAAGCCGGGTTGTTCCGGTTGACCACGCAATGTCGGTAATCGGCGCATCGAGAGCCGTTGTCATGTTCGGCTGCTTGCGCTTGTTAGGTCTCCAAATCGCGATCCGTCCTTCCGCGCACCCGGAGGCAAGCAGGGGGCCGTCCTTCTGGTAACGCATAGCGCGGAGGGGAAGCCGATGGTACGCCAAAGTCAGCGGTTTGCGTCCCGCCGGACCTTTCCCGGAACAATCCCACAAGGTGATCTCTGGACTGCCGGCAGTGGCAAGATACTTTGAGAACCGGTCCCAGGCGATTTGAGCCACCTTTAACGGATAGCCGGACATCTGCAGATCTCTCCCGGTTGCCACGATCCAGAAATGAACGGTGGAATCCTGGTTCCCATGGCACAGATATCGGGCATCAGGACTCCATGCAAGACAGAGCATGGAGCCTTTCCACTTGAAAGATCGAGTAGGTGATTTGTCGGAGGGCTTCCAGAAGACGACCTGGCCATAACATGCCGAAACCAACTCCTCGGAGTCGGCGCGCCAATCGATCCCAGCGATAGTATTCGGTTGCTCGTCGAAGGTCTGTACCAGTTCTCCTTGAGCGGACCACAGATGCAGGTTGCGACCGCAGGCCGTTGCCAGGTATTTGCCCGACGGCGACCACGCCAAATGTTCCACCCAGCCGGTTCCACAATTGAGGATATGGCTGGGCGCATCGGCCTCGGGTGTCCAAAGCGCAACCCTTCCATCTTGCCCGGCGCTCGCAAGGAGGTCTTCACGGGGATGCCAGGCGACCGAGTTAGCGGCAACACGATGCGCGTTCCACCGCCGCACTCGTTGTCCAGTTTCAGCGTCGAAGAGATACACGGCTCCGCTGGCGGAAGCGGCGGCCGTCCATCGACCGCTCGCCGAACAGCCAACAGAGACCGCGGCTTCGTCCAGTTCGGCCTCCCAAATCTCCGGGAGCGATCTCTGCACAGTTGTTTCCGCTAAATCAGGCATTGTTCAAACCCCTGGTTGAGCGCAGCGCGGTCAAGGTTGCGGCCGATAAAGATCAATTGATTCCGTCGCGGATTCGAGCCCCACGGCCGGTCCGGTCGTCCGTCGAAGAGCATATGTACTCCCTGAAATACGAAGCGCTCTGCTTCGCCCGCGAGGCTGATAATCCCTTTCATGCGGAAGATATCGGTGCCCTGGGTCTGCAAGAGATGACTTAGCCACTGGTTGAATCTGCGCTTATCCAGGTCGCCGACAACGTCAATGCCAACCGAAGAGACCAACTTATCGTGTTCGTGGTCGGGTTTGAAGGCGCGCTCGATGCGCGGCAACTTCGCTCCACGAGCATCCAGCAGCTTTGCCTGAAACTCCGCCGGGTGGTGCTCTGTGAAGAGAGCGTAATCGCCATCTGCCGGGACTTCGATCGAGTAGGCGAGATCCTTGCCTTCAATCGCCAACTCCGTCGGCTCGCCTATTGCAATCGAATCCCCCGGTTTCTTCGCCTTAGCCGGAGCCGAGAAGCTCAGGACTGCTCCCATGATTACGGGTTCGAGGCTCTCCAGCGGCTTGTCCTCCGGTGCAGGCAAAAGAACCATTGTCATCGCAGGATCAGGCCCATGCTCGAGTTCGAGCGTATGTGTCCCCGCCGTAAGCGAATAGACTCCTCCCCACTCGAATGGGTATTCGGGCTCCATGAATAACGGGTCGACTTCCATAGCGCGGTCAAGGTTGAAACCTCCGACATTGAGAACACTGTTCATGTCGATGGCGGCGTCCTTGGTCCGATAGATCTTTGCGGCCGCGTTCATCGAGTGAATACGGCGCTCCAGTTGGTCCAGCTCTCCCGGACTGACGAGGTCTGTCTTGTTGAGCAGGATGACATCGGCAAAGGCGATCTGTTCCTTCGCTTCGTCGGAGTCGTCGATATGTTGCCAGACATGCTTGGCGTCGACCAGAGTCACAATTCCGTCGAGTTTCAGGCGGGCCTGCATCTCATCGTCAACGAAGAAAGTCTGGGCCACCGGCCCCGGATCGGCCATGCCGGTGGTTTCGACAAGGATGTAATCGAACTTCTCACGGCGCTTCATCAGGTTGCCAAGGATTCGAATGAGATCGCCGCGAACGGTGCAGCAGATGCACCCATTGTTCATCTCGAAGATCTCTTCCTCGGCGCCGATCACAAGTTCCTGGTCGACGCCTACCTCGCCGAACTCATTCTCGATCACGGCAATGCGCTTGCCATGCTCCTCGGTGAGGATGCGGTTGAGGAGGGTGGTCTTGCCTGAGCCAAGAAAGCCCGTCAGCACGGTGACTGGGACACGATTGTCCTGGTTAAGAGCAGTGGGTTTCATGATTGTTCTCCGAAGATGAATTGACCTTCTGGGCACACATCTCCTCGATATCGTGCGCAGTGATTTCTGAAATCGGGCGATGCAGACGGAACTGGAGTTTGTCCTTCGCCGGGCGGAAGACAGCGATGATTGTCTCGACGGGCGGACAGCCTTCTTCCATGCATGCCAGTTCCGAGACCATCACAGTTGCCTCTTCGCCGAGGCCAAGCGCAGCGGCGACCTGCGCTTTGATTTCGTTGCTGCGCTCGGAGGAGCGAGAGCTGCGAGAAGAAAAAAGATCCATGCGTTCTGCCTTCTTTGTTGAGAATGCGTTATCATTCTCATTATGTCAAGTGCGACGATGAGATCCAAGCCCGCGGCAGCGGTCTCCACCAAGCGACCGATGCTCGGACAGATCAGTGTTTGCAATGGTTGTTGCTGCGGCCAGACCCATAAGGGACACGCCGAAGTGCCCGTGGAATGGCTGAAGCAGGAGTGGAAGTACCGGGGTTTGCTGAAACGGGTCCATCTGACCATCAGCGGATGCCTCGGACCGTGCGACGTCCCAAACGTAGTTCTAATTACCAGCGCCGAAGGAACAGAGTGGCTCGCAGAGATCGGCCAGCGAAGACAGTACGAGATGCTGGCCGATTGGGCAGAGCAGTCGAAGATCGCGGATCGATTACTCCCTCTGCCCCGAGAGTTCAACACCCATCGGCTGGCCGCTTACCGGGATGACGAGAAGGGATACAAGTGACGCACTCAGCACTTCTCACTCTGGCTGTTGCTCTTGGGCTGCGTCACGGCGTCGATCCCGATCATCTTGCCGTCATCGATGCGCTGTCCCGGCTTCGACCCTCCCGTTGGAATGGAGCTCTCTTTGCCATTGGGCATGGGCTTCTGGTTACGCTGCTGGCCGTTGGAGTAGGCGGGCTGCTTGCGCGGAGCATTGGGCCCTACACTCCGTGGCTGCTGATCCTGCTCGGCGCGGTCAACTTATGGCGTTTGCGAAAACCCGTCACGCATAGTCATCGTGGACTTTCCTCCATTGCCCGAAGCAGCCCGCTGCTGCTCGGCATTCTCTTCGGTGCTGGTTTCGAGACGGCCAGCCAGCTCTCCGCGCTGGTCCTGGCGGCTGATTTAAACCCCTGGCTTCTCGGTTTCATGTTTTCTGCGGGCATGATGCTGGTAGACGGGACAGACGGGTACTTGGCTTCTCGCACGCAGAGCCAGGCGATTGCCGGAGGACGGCGGGCCTTACGCGCATCGCGGTCATTGGGGATTTTCGTCGTAGTGTTCTCGTTCGGTTTCGGCGGGGCGGAGTTGCTCCAGCTCGACATTGATCGCTTTGCGCTGCCATTGGGGTGCATTCTGTTCGTTTACCTCATCGCCTTGAGAGTCTGGAGCGTACGAGAACCAACCGTAGAAACTGATGCAAACTCGATTGCTCGAACCGAACCAAACACGCTCTAAGCATCCGTGGTAGTGCAAACCGGCATGAATCTGCTTTCAACAACTCAACAGCACTACTGGGTCGATAACCTCGATCCGTGGATCGTGCATATCTCGGGAAATGTTGGTATTCGCTGGTATGGATTGTCCTATGCGGCAGGCATTCTTGTTGCCGCATGGCTCTTCTCGCGCTGGGCACGGCAGGGACGCCTGCCGGTTGCGGTCGATCAGGTTGGAGCACTCATCGCCTATACCACAACTGGAGTGCTTGTCGGCGGCAGGCTGGGCTATTGCGTCTTTTACAACACTAAAGAGGTAATTCGCCACCCGCTCGAAATCTTCGCCGTTTGGCATGGAGGCATGGCCAGTCATGGCGGAATCCTTGGTCTTGTTCTCGCGCTCTGGCTGTTTGCGCGTCGGAGCCACATCGCCCCATTACAACTTCTGGACGCCGCGGCAGCCGTCGGTCCTCTTGGCATCGCCTTCGGACGCATCGCCAACTTCGTCAACGGCGAGCTTTGGGGCCGACCGGCAACTGTTCCGTGGGCTGTCATCTTTCCACAAGCTCCGCTTATTCATGGCGTCAATGTGCCACGGCACCCGAGCCAGCTCTATGCCTGCGTTATCGAGGGCCTGCTTGTCTTCTTCATCGCCCAATGGGTCTATGCCGGAACTACCAGGGCAGGACTGACGACAGCAGCAGTGTGCTTCGCCTACGGCGCGGGGCGCTTCATCGACGAGTTCTGGAGGCAACCGGATCTCGGACAGCCGGTGTACTGGGGATGGATGAGCATGGGACAGCTTCTAACAATCCCCATGATCTTCATTGGCATCTTTCTCGCTATTCGGCAATTCCAACACGGCGCGGTACCCAAGGGGTAAGGGAGGAGCACGAAGCTCTTATGCGCCGGTTCGAGTCCGGCCCGCGCCGCCATTTTTCACGATCGGCACCAACCCAAGTACTTGGTGCAGCTTGCTAGAAATGAACAGAATTTTCGGGGAGGATAGACGTTGTCTCACACAACCAAAGATATGAAGAGACAACTCGGGCGAATCCGCCGTATCAAGGGGCAAGTTGAGGCGATCGAACGGGTGATCGAGGGCGGCGGCGGCAGCGAAGATATTCTTCAGCTGGTAGCCTCCTGCCGCGGCGCCTTGAACGGCCTCATGGCAGGGCTGATTGAAGGACACGTCCGGTATCATCTTCTCCCCCCAACCAACAGGGTCGGGGCGGCGCAAGCAGAGGCCCTCGAGGAACTGGTAGCCGTCGTAAAGCGATACTTCCACTAGCATGCGTCCTGTGAGCTTTTTCTCCTCGGTTCCTATTGGCCGGCGAGGCGCGAAATGTTACGCTAATGCATGGGTGTTATCATTAGCAATGCGCAACCGAACTGAAGTCATCTCCATAGAAAACGATGCCAAACGGGGGGATGTGACGAAGAACCTCCGAGCAGTCTCGGACATGGTCGGTATCGGATTGTCGCTGCTCTGCCTTGTTCATTGCCTGGCTCTGCCGGTGCTTATTGCCCTCGCGCCCGCGATCCTGCGGGGCCTTCCCGGAGACGATGTGACACATCGAAGCCTCGCGGTTGCAATCGGATTCGTGGGTTTCCTGGCATTTCGCTCTGGATACAAAGTGCACCGTAGGCGCTGGGTGCTTGCGGCCTTCATAACAGGCCTGCTGCTGGTTTCAATTGCAGCAGTTCTTGGGGATGAGGTTCTTACCGGGTACGGCGAGGCCGCTGTCACTGTCTGCGGCGGTCTTCTGCTTGTGACCGCCCATCTTGTCAATCGCAGCTTCTGTCGATCCTGCATTGTTCACGCATCCAGCCAGACATGCTGCTCCGACAGCGAGTCGATGATCTCGACCGCTTCTGCAGACTGCGAACCTTTGTGATTCAAAGACCGTCTTTGCCAAAACCTAGTTGAGAATCTATTCTTGTCAGGGATGGAAAAGCGCAATACAAGACAGAAGACGGCGATCCGTGAGGCATTCCTCGAGATGAACCGGCCGTTGTCTCCGGATGAAGCTCTGGAATGCGCCCGGCGCCATCACCGAAGCTTGGGAATTGCCACGGTCTACCGGAACATTCAGAATCTGGTGGGTGAGAAATGGCTGCAGCCGGTAGATGTCCCTGGTGATGTAACGCGCTACGAAGTAGCCGGCAAGAAACATCACGACCACTTCCATTGCAATGCGTGCGGCAAGGTTTTTGACCTCGAGGGGTGCCTTGCGCCGGCGAAACTCAAACTCCCGAAGGGGTTTCGCGCCACTGGGCATGAGTTCTTCCTCTATGGCACCTGTGCGGAGTGTATTCCCGGCAGAAGCCACTCGCGCCTGTAAATGACAAACCAGCTACCTGCAGTCCGTCCGGTTGGCATCGGCCTTCGCGAGAAAGATCGACTGCTACTGGATTACCATTTGCGATATTCTTAGCCCACTTTCCAAGGCAATCGTTCCGCTGGTCCTGATCGTTGCGTGACTAATGGGAACCCGATAGCATCATCCTGTGAACCCCGTGGGCTTCAATCCCGGTAAGATTACGGCCGTCGCACTGTGCCTCGCGCTGCTGGTCTTTATGACAGCAGAGGCCAGTCACTCCCACGATCATTCGCAATCTCAGGGGCACACCGCGTGTGCATGGTGCGCGATGGCGCATGTGGCTACGGTTCAGACTGTCGATTTCTCGCCTGCGACTCCGACTCGGCAGGGTGAGGTCGTCGACACTCAGGAGCCTACCCGCAGACAGCCGTTCGTCAGCTTCCTTCACCGCATCCGGCCCCCACCCATACCACAACTCAAGGACAAGCAATAATGAATTCGAAAAGCACTATCGCAACAAGAAATACACGCCAGAAGGACGCGATTCGCGCAGCCTTTGTCGAAACCGATCGCCCCCTTTCTCCGGACGAGGTCCTCTCCTACGCAAAACGCAGCGTAGACGATCTCAGCATCGCGACCGTCTATCGCAACCTCAAGACGATGGTCGACGAGGGCTGGCTGACAGTAGTCCAGCTTCCCGCCGAATCGGCCCGTTATGAACGCTCCGGAAAAGCGCACCACCATCACTTCCTTTGTAATGACTGTAAAAAGGTTTATGAGCTGGATGGTTGCGCGCCGATCAAGCCAAAGCTTCCGCGAGGCTTCCGCACCCTTGGCCACGAATTCCTGCTTTACGGTCTATGCGCAGCCTGTGTCCCAAAACATGCCTGATTCCGGGCATACGCCCAACCTCCGGCAGAGATCAGGACGTAGATGCGGATAGGCCCGCAGCGACGGTGAAGTTTCGCATGCGCAGACGCTGAACATATCAGCCCGAACATGAGCATCAGCGTGCAACCGTTACCTTGAAGCGGCAGCACCGCAAAGGTAATTCGGCTTTTAGATGGCAACTCTGGGTTCACTTTAGAAGGGGTGTCCAGAGTGGGGTATGTCTCTTTCGGAACAATGTAGACGGGTACCGAACAAACTCAGTACGTCTACTAACGCCAAGGCTCAATCAGATGAGCCCTGAAGTCCCGTAAATGTCCTGCATCCATGCCAGCCGTCACAACCACAACGACAGCTACTGCGAATCCGAGAAGAAACTTGAGCATGCTAGTGGGCTGTCTCCGAGGAAACGTTAGTGACGCAGTTATCATCTGAGTAGTCATGCCGACTGCCGAAGTGATGCTGAGCGAAGAGCAGAGCAAGGAACTGAGCAGCATTCAGGCATTGGATCGGCTTGACCCGGTGCTGCCTCTCACTCCGGGGCGTGCCGAGCGTCATGGATTCGAATACTACCGCCATGGAACTTTGTCCCTGTATGCGGCTCTGGACACAGCCAGCGGGCGGGTTCACGGCAAAACTACTGTTCGCCACACCAGCCGCGAATTCGTTGCTTTTCTCCAGGAAGTGGTCTCCCTGTGCCCCAGGCACAAGCAGATCCACATCACCCTGGACAATCTCTCGGCTCACAAAACCACCTTGGTGCATGAGTTCCTCGAACAAAATCCCCGCGTTCACTTCCACTTCACCCCTACGTACTCTTCATGGCTGAACCAAGTCGAACTCTGGTTTGCCAGAATCGAGCGCGACGTGATCGCACGTGGCATCTTCACCTCGGTCTCTGATCTGGCCCGCAAGCTGCGCCGTTACATAAACGCCTATTCCGCAAACGCCCGACCCTTTCAATGGAAGTACTCAGACCCGACTCGACGCATCCGCACTAACGAACTCACTGCGACAGGCTACTAGGCAGCACGCAAATGCTTTCCATTCAATGAAGTACCTGGGCAACCCGTTGTAGCTCGATCTAAGTATGGCACCACGCAGCGGCCTGTTCAATTTCGCCATTCGCAATGGTCCATGACAGGTTTAGCATCGGTAAAGCGCTATTGCTCAGACGGATCGACGCAATCTCATACGAAGACAGAGGAAGATCAGTTTCAGGACCATTTTCTTTGACAAGTGGACAAATTTGAACAGTTTGGAGACCTCAGGTAGGGCAATGTTAATTGGGAGGCGATGCCTTCTGCGGGTATTGCCGCCTGTGCTCTGTGTGCATTGAATCCTAGCCGCGCAACTGAATCGCAGGTTTCACGCACACCACAAACCCTTCTGCGTGGAGCCGGTGCCCAATGAACGCCCTGCTTATCTACCCGGAATTTCCAGAAACCTACTGGAGCTTCAAGTATGCGCTTAAGTTCGTAGGCAAGCGTGCGGCGCAACCTCCATTGGGTTTGATGACTGTGGCAGCGCTTTTGCCAAAGCATTGGAACAAGCAACTGGTAGATATCAACGTTGAGCGGTTGCGTGACCGCGATTTGGACTGGGCCGATGTGGCGTTCGTAAGCGCAATGCACATCCAGAAAGACGCACTCCTTTGGATCATCGAGCGCTGTCGCGCCCGTGGCTTGCGCACAGTCGTAGGTGGCCCCATCGCCAGCAGTCTCTCCGCAAAGGACATCAATGCAGATCATCTCGTCATTGGCGAAGCCGAAGGCCTCATCGCTTCTTTGGCCCAGGACTTGGAACAGGGTACCGCCAAACCGGTGTACCAGGCAGCCGTCCGGCCCGATTTGGAAGCTAGCCCGCTTCCTGACCTCAGTCTCATCAAAATGAAGCGTTACTCCACTATGACGGTGCAGTACTCACGTGGATGCCCATTCAACTGCGAGTTCTGCGACATCATCGAAATTTATGGTCACCGGCCGCGTACCAAGGCGGTGCGCCAAGTGATTCTCGAACTGGACCAACTGCATGACGCTGGATGGCGCGAGGCGGTCTTTATTGTCGATGACAACTTCATAGGGAACAAGGCGCGCGCCAAAGAGCTCTGTGTGGCCTTGGCGAAGTGGCGCAGCCAGCACCGAACCGCCTTCGGTTTCGTGACGGAAGCCTCGCTGAATCTGGCTGATGATCCTGAGTTGATGCAACTCATGAAGGATGCGGGTTTTGTCTCGGTCTTTCTCGGCATCGAGACGCCCGATGAACCGGGTCTGATCGCCAGCAACAAGCTGCAGAACACAAGGCGCAGCTTGCTCGAGAGCGTAGCTCTCATACAGGGCTATGGCATGCAGGTAATGGGGGGCTTCATTCTCGGCTTCGACACCGATCGTGAGGACATCTTCGATCGCATGACCGAATTCATTCAAAAGAGCGGAATACCCGTGGCGATGGTAGGACTGCTACAAGCGATGCCTGGTACACAGCTCTTCCGCCGGCTATGGCGTGAAGGACGCATTTTGCATACGGACGCCGGCGACAACACCAGCGTTAGTCTAAATTTCCTGCCTCGAATGAACGCTGCGAAGCTGGTCGAGGGGTATCGCTCTGTGCTGA
>Ga0335069_10001592_pt1 | contig 36343 bp, 32 predicted proteins | sample Lox_Sample_11_FD_206714 | JGI IMG/M metagenome (GOLD analysis project Ga0335069, IMG submission 206714) | Soil microbial communities from Loxahatchee National Wildlife Refuge, Florida, United States - Lox_Sample_1.1 | ecosystem: Environmental > Terrestrial > Soil > Wetlands | place: USA... | reverse complement strand
CACCCGCGAGTTTCAATCTGATGGCATCGCGGCCGCGGGCGACATTCGATCGCTGAGCCGCCGTTCTCGCCATCGGGACAGGCAGGGACGCCTGTCCCACTAAGTAATGATCACCGGCCGTCGATAGTTTTGCAGCATCGAAATCCCAGGTGATAGTTCTCGTGACTGTGGAGATCCATCACCCGTGAGCCGTGCCAGAACGGCGCGCGCCATCGACACCAGTCTTCGTGCGCGCGGTAGGTATCGAAGATGAACCAGCTTCCCTTCATCTCCGTGTAGCCCAATTCCTTGCTTCCGCGACTCGCCATCTGATCCGGCTTCAGCGGCAGATTCATATGCTCTGCGGCGTTGCCGTTCAGATCGTAAACGCCGAGCTTGCTGTGACAATCGGGAAAGTCGCCGGCAGGATAAGTATTCGAGCCGCAATGCGACCACTCTCCGCCGTTGCATCCGGGGTTCTTATGGCTGGCGGCGGCGCAGATGCCTCGCTCATACTCCGGGCCGTAGCTCCACGAGCGATCGGTCTCTTCGCGATTGTGAACCGCTCGCATCCGGGCGACCGCAGCGTTGGGGCTGACTCCTTTCGCAAGGTCGAAACGGTAGTCGGGTGGCAGGAGCTTTCCCGCACACCCGCCCTCCCATTCGTGCGCATCGCAGATGCGCTTGCCCTCCGCTTCGCACAACTCGGCGGCCTCGCGCGCGCGGACCCATACGACGGGATATGCGCACGGGATGTCGGGATATTCGAACTGATCGATGCACGCCTTGGCCTGCTCGGGCTTCTCGGTATCGGGATCGTACAGGGGCGCCATGTACTTCGCCCCGCAGATGCGTTCGAATTCCGGATTCGCGTATTTTATCGAGCGTTGGTCGAGCCTGGCCTGACACTGCTCGGGCGTTTCCGGATGTTGCGTGATGGCAGGATTGCCCTGCCCTATGTATCCGGACTGATCGAAGATGGAACGGATTTCGCCGATTTCGTCGTCGCTGAGTCCGCGCGCCGATTGCATCCGGTGGAACATCTGTTCGTTGCGCTCCTGCAGCACGTTGTCGCTGAGGGACGGCGCGGGCATCAGGAACAGAATCGACAGTATCGCGGAATAGCGCAGTACGTTTTTCACTGCTTTTGCTCTCTTCGTACGAGATAAAAGAAATCCCGGTTATCGGGATAGGCAACGAACCTGAAAAGGATGCCGTTGTCGGTCTTCTTTTCGCTCTCCGCCATCGATCGCGCCAGGTACTCGACACCGGTCGTTGATCCTTGACGAAGGTACAGGGCGAGATAGGTAAGCTCGGGAGCGTTCATATCGAGATGCATCGCGTAGCTGCACTGATATGCCTGGAAGACGCGCGCCATCGCCGACGGTGTGGCTGTCGAGAAATATCCGTAGATCAGAAAGCGCTTGTTCCCGTTCTCCTGAAGGCACGCGCCTGCTCGCAGCGATCGCAATTCTTCATCGGCAGAGCCCGACCAATTTCCGGGACCCCATCGCGCGACCAGAGCGCCGGGCGATGATGTGTTGGTCGCTGAATCGTGATCGATCAGAGGCACGCCGTTCTGGCGCGCAAACCTGATGTGTCCGAGCAACGTGTTATCCGACTCGGTCCACGTCTTCACGTTCATCGCGCCGTCGTCCAGGACATAAAGAGTCGACAGACCCGGCACAAGTTTGCTGAAGACGACGCCCTGTTCGATAAATCCGTAATGGCTGCCGCGATTCACTTTCGATAGCGGCCCGTATCGAAATGCGCCGTGCTCGCGCTTGAAGCCGCCGGCGAAAGTAGCCACGGTGCGGGAAGCGGCCGCGGGAGCGATCATGCCATTGGTGACTATCGGCGCGGCGGTGTTGATCCCATCCGGTCCGGGAAGATTATCGCGCACGTCGGCTGGCGGACGCGGAGACCATCCTACCCGCGGATTGTCGGTTCCCAGTGCAAAACCGACGTCGAAATCCGACAGATCGAAGGCCACCAGATAGTCCATCGCGGCGGCTTCGACCGAATCCAGATTATTCACCCGCGTCGGATAGCTGCCGAGGATTTCCGAGTTGATGAGGCGCGGTTGAATCGAACTCACGTAAACGCCGGGGAGCCCCAGCGCAGGGTACCATCGACCCGGCATCAGGTTGTCGCCGGATTGCCCCACTTCGATTCCCATATTGGGTACTGCGATCGGATGATTGGCTTTCTCGGCGTCGACCGACGCGGGGCGCGGCCAATCCGGATGCTCAACTCCCCCGGCTCCTGCCTGCGCGGATTCTTCGGTCCCGCGCTCGATAAACTTGTCTTTGAAGAATTCCTTGCGGACGAATCCGACGATCGCCTCGCCGCCCCATACGTTTTCGCGAAGAAGACCGCTCACCCGTTCGAGCATCGTGAACCGCCCCGCGACGCGATTGCGCAGATACAAACTTCCGTCACAAAGAGAAACGTACGGCAGCGCCGAGCCTTGCGCCGCACCCAGGGGATTCGCATCGGACCAGAGATCACAGTTCATCGTGCGACCGTTGACAGAAAGTTGAACGCCTCGCGGGTTGCTTTCGCTAAGATCGATCGTCTGGTCGTGCGGTTTGGGATTCTCCAGATGGTAGGTAAAAGACCCGCCGGACCCCAAATCGAGAGTGAGCAGGAACCATGTATTGATGGCGGGGTTCAGGTTGATGAGCGTAGCCTTGCCGTGGCGCCCTCCCGATCCTTCAACCGCGACCGTCTCGGTTCGACGAAACTGCTGCAGCTCGACTATCGTCTTGGCCGTATCCGCACGGTACTGGGACGCCTGACGTTCAAGAAGGGCCGTATCGTCGGATTTCTCCGCGCCGATCGCTTTGAGAGCGCGCAACGCGAAAATTATCGCCACAAGGCATAGCGCGCCGATTGCACACGCTCGCGCGAGATCTTCGGAAAAAATCCGGCGGCCTACTTTGTTCAAAAGAGGCATTTCGCAAGGCGCAGCGCGCCCGCTTTCCACGCCACGCGATGGGATTTGCCGGAAGTTTTCCGGACCTCATCGCGATGCGCGACATACCATTCGTAGTTCCGGACGAGCGCCTCGCGATTCGAGTATTTCGGCATAAAGCCCAGCTTCGTCTCGATACGTTGCGTCGAGACGAAGCTTTCCCGTCCGGCGGTCTCGTAGATCCATCTGTAAAACGGAGAAAGGTGCAGGGATTCGAGAATCTTGAGAAGCAGGATCGATGGTCCGGCTGGTAATGTTATCACCTTTTTGCCGTGGCCCGCGCGATCGAGCACCGTCTGGAAGTTATCGCGCATGGTGCCGAAATCAGTCGCAGCGATATTGAAGGCGTCATTGACGAGGTCCCGATCGGCTGTCGCACAGAGATAAATTGCGCTGCACAGGTCCTCGACATCCAGGAACTGATAGCGATTGTCTCCCCTTCCGAGGACTGGAAAATTTCTGCCCTCGTATGCCCAGTCGTAGAGTAGCTCGAACGCTCCCAATCTTTCCGGCCCCACGAAGCTCTTGGGACGCAGGATGGTGACGCATAGGCCTTTCGCGCGATACTCCTCACAAATCTTCTCAGCAGCGATTTTCGATTCGCCGTATGGGCCCACTCCCTCGAGCTTATCGTCCTCAAAGATCGGATGATGGTCCGGTATTCCGTAAACTGCGGTCGACGAGATGTTGATGAAACGCGGCAGGTTCTTCCGCAGCGAGTTTTCGAGAACGACGCGCGTCCCGTTCACGTTGGTGGAAAGAATCTCTTCTCTGCTGCACAGGGGCAGCGCTGCGGCACAATGAACCACCACATCGACGCCTTCCATCGCACGACCGACTGCATTCTCATCGCGAACGTCGCCGAGTATCGCATCGACGAGGTTTCGTTCCGGATAGTTGAAGGCGGCAATATCGAGAGAACGCACAACCTCATTGCGCGAGAGTAGGAAGCGACACAGATTGATGCCGAGAAATCCGGCGCCGCCAGTAATCAGATAAACCAAGCCAGCCATCGACAGCGACACCCCTTATCGAGCGCTGTTTTCGACTCCAAGAGCACAAACTGCGCCCAGGGTCTTTGCTAAAGTACGCTTTTCGGGTGTTTGCATGCCCACTTTTTGATCTCACTAAGGCCCTACATTTCGGGATTTTTCGCGCGACGCGAGTACTGGGCTGGACGAAGGAACAGCTTAGTGTATCGGAAAGGCTCAACTTACAGGTCCCTTTTGCTACGCAGCGATGAGGATCGGCTGATACGAGGACCATCTCTACGTTGGCTCGGGGCTTGCTCTAAGCCACTTCAGCAGGTGGTCTCCTCCCCCACCTCAAAAAGCCAGCCCGCGACGGGTACTATGGTTGCTCTCGCGAAAGGGGGTACCCGGGACGGGCTGGCTTTCGCTTCTAACTTTGGCGATTCGGTGGGCTTTAGCGGTCCCTGATGTAGGGCGCCGGTTGTATTGCTGGCCCAGTCCAATTACGCACACAGCCGGAATGCCGTTGCCCAGCGGGCTTCGACCTCACCGGGAACGAGCACCGCACGATCGATTTCGCACCCCGTCTGTAACTCTTGGTTTTTCGCGCTTGTCTTTAAGTCAACGGGACCAGTTCGCGTGACACAAGGATGTGCCCGTGATAACGTAATTGCCCGAACGCGTTTGCGGCGGACTTGAGATGATTCCGCCGTCCTGTCAGGGAGGAGAGTTATGAAACCCGTTTTTTCGATGAGGCGGATGATTGCGGGGGCTGCTGTCGGGCTTGCCTTGATTGTGCCATTTGAAGCGCGCGCTCAACTGCTGACTAGTGAGGGTGATGCCGGCGCCATTCCGTCGCCTTATTCAAGCCACTACTACGACGTGGCGACTTCGACTTTGCCGTCCGCTTCGGGATACGGCGGCAGCGGCTCTTCAGGCGGCGTCGGCGATTCGCTGCTTAGAATCGCCAACCCCGGCAACGTGGACACGCTGCAGCGCGGGACAATCTGTGCGATGATCTACGTCTTCGACGACATCGAGGAGATGCAGGCATGCTGCGGATGCCCGGTGACGCCGAACGGATTGCGTACGATGTCGGTCATCAACAACGTTACGAAAAATTTCGGCGTCAACCGCGGGAACCTGAATGCGGGCGTGATCGAAATTGCCTACACACAACCCAACATGTTCGTGCCCAAGTCGATACCGCTACCTCCGCAGCTTAATCCGATTGGATCGTCCGGCTTCGTATGCGATCCGACCGGAAAGTTCGGGCCGACGATAGGCGGAAGTCAGCCCCTCAACGGTGGTCTGCTTGTGTCCGGGCCGCGTGCGTGGATTACGACGACCGAGGGCAACGTTCCCGTGCCGGCTTCCAGGACGCTGGTTCAAGGAACCTCTGTCGACGAGTTCCAGGATGCGATCTACGATTATCCGGGCGGTCCCACGCATCTTCCGGATGTCTGCATGTTTCTCGTTACAAACGGTTCGGGCACCGGCGCGTGCAGTTGTGGCAGCGGCGACAGTTTCTCGATAACGCCGCAACCTATCTCGGGTCGGACTCAGAAGAGCGGCGTTGGTATCAAAGGTATGGCTCCGGTGGGCAATGATGGCCTGATCGAAGGAGGAACCCCTCCGCCGACCTGATTCACTTTTTTCCGATCAACTGAACGGTCGACCTCTATCGGGCCGGCTCTGGCGTCTTGATTTGCGGGCGCCAGAGCCGGTTTTCTCTTGCGTGGTGGGACGGGCATCAAGTGTATACTTGGTCATGCGCATCGCAACTCTCGCCGACCGGTCCGAGGTCATCTCTGCGCTTTCCGAAATTCTGATCGAGGTGGTCGCCAACGGCGGTTCCGTCAGCTTCATGCATCCGCTTGCACCTGAGGTTGCAGCCAAATTCTGGGAGGACTCGCTTACCGCGGCCAAAGCCGGTCGACGTGTTGTGCTCGGCGCCTCGGATGGCGACGACCTCGTTGGCACAGTCACGCTCGATCTGGCGACGCCGCCGAATCAGCCGCATCGAGCCGAGATCGCCAAGCTGATGACGCGCATAAGCCATCGCGGGCGCGGCATAGCGCGACGCCTGATGCTTGAGGCGGAGCGTATCGCCGTCGAACGCGGGCGCACGCTGCTTGTTCTCGATACCGCCGAGGACGGTGGCGCGGCCCGGCTTTACGAGCGCTTGGGCTATCGTCGGGTCGGTGTGATCCCGGATTACGCGCTCAAGCCGCACGGGGGACTGACCGGCACGATCATCTACTTTAAGCCGATCGGCCCCTGCGCTGCGTAGACGCCTGTTTCGCTCCCGATCGGGCTTCTCGGACCTTCCTTCCTGATGTGAGCCTCGTCCGGCGTCCCGAGCGCGGCTCGGTCGGACTGCGCCGCATGGCAGTTTTCAATACTCCCTGTACAGCGCATTAGTTTCAAATTGCCGGGCAAAGGCGCCACGAGTGTCCTCGGTCGAAACATTATCGTCGCATGATTTATTTATCGTCTTATAGCATCTATAAATCATGATAGATATTGTTGACTTGGTCACAGAATAGATTAATCGTATTGGGGCTGTAATTAGTAGGTATCGAGTGAATTAAGCTGTCTTAGCAAAGAGACGCGAAATTCTACTTTGTGTTGGTAAGACAGGGTTTCCGAAGATGAAATGCTTGAAGCCAGCGTTCCCGAGATGGATGACCATCGCCGTCGATTCGACGCCGATGGTCATGGATCTCGCGATGCCGGCGCATGGTTATCCAACCTCCGAAGGATCCAGAGGGGAGTATCATGATGACATCGCGCGCGCATACGAAAGCCGGCGCGAACCGAGGTCGCTTTCGTAAAGAGACTGAAGCAGGTCAAACTGCACTGGAGTTCGCGATAGCCCTGCCCATATTGTTGGCGGTTCTCACCGCTATCGTGTCGCTTGGCGTTGCCTTCAATCAGGAGTTGCAACTCACCTACGCGACCAACAACGCCACGCAGCTTCTTTCGATGAGTCGCGGGCAGACGACAGATCCCTGCCAGACCGCCAGTCAGGCGGCCTACTCGTCGGCGCCCTCTCTTGCGCCATCGAACCTCAAGTTCACGATCGTGCTCGGCGGAATTACTGTCGCGAGCGGAACTGCGCAGCCTTCATGCAGCGGCAGCCAGACAGATCTGGTGCAGAATCAGAACGCTCAAGTCACGACGACCTATCCGTGCAATCTCAATATTTTCGGCTTCAATCCTGCGCCAACCTGCAACCTCACCGCGCAGACCACGGTGATGATTCAATGAACGGCTCCAAAACCGGCGACGCGGCAAATTTGCAGCGGGCCCGCGGTGACCAGCGTGGGCAATCAATGCTGCTGGTGATGGCCGCCATCATCGCGCTGCTTGGAGCCGCCGCGCTGGCCGTGGACACCGGTAGAATCTATTACGCATATCAACAACTTCAAGCCTCGACTCAGGCTGCAGCTTTAGCCGGAGCCTCGGTTCTGGGTGCAAGTACGGCCGCCGATGCAATCAGCGCAGCGACCAACTATAGCGGCACAGGTGGAAATCTAAACGCTCAATCAAATCTTAACGCCACGATGGTGGCGGGATACCCGCAGGTAAAATGCCTGACGAGCATCAGCCTTCCGTGTTCCGCATCGCCGGCGAACGCAAACGCTATTGTCGTCCAGCAGCAGGCAACGGTGCCGGCGACATTCGCACGCGTGCTCGGCTTTAGTACCTTCACCATCAAGGCGACGGCGACCGCCAGTGCGAGAGGTGGATACACCACCCCCTACAACGTTGCGATCATCCTCGATACGACGGCGTCGATGAACAGCAATGACAACGACAGCCTTTGCGGCAAATCAAGACTGAACTGCGCAAAAGCCGGCATCCAGATTTTGCTGCAAACCCTGTCACCATGCCCGCTCGGTCTCTCGTCGTGCGGCACGGCCTCGACAGACACGGCGACGGCAGGCGCCAACGTCGCGAACCCCGTCGACGAGGTCGGATTGTACGTATTCCCCGGCCTGACGTCGACGACGGAGGTCCCAAAAGACTATACCTGTCCAAGTCAAAATCCCGCGACGACGCACTACAACAATGGGCCCGTATATCAAGTCATTGCCTTTTCAAGCGATTACCGTGTTTCAGACACTGCGCCTCTCAACACCAGCTCCGACCTCGTTACGGCGGTTGGGGGAGCAAGCTGCGGCGGAGTCGCAGCTCCCGGCGGTCAGGGAACGTTCTACGCGGGCGCCATCGATGCGGCGCAGGCCGCGCTGGTGGCGAACTCAAGGCCCAACACAAGGAATGCGTTGATCATCCTAAGCGACGGCGATGCCAACGCATCGCAAACGCAGATGGGCGGTGTCGCGTCGAGTTACCCGAACACTCAAGAGTGCCATCAGGCGATCACAGCGGCCCAGAACGCTTCAGCGGCGGGGACCATCGTATACTCGGTCGCTTACGGAGCAACCTCTTCGGGGTGTTCGACGGACACCAATCCGCCAATCACTCCGTGCCAAACAATGGAGCAGATCGCCTCCTCCCCACAAAACTTCTTCTCCGACTATACGGCAAGCGGGGGCTCCAGCTCGTGCGTTTCGGCCTCGCGGCCGGTAACCGGCCTAAACGAGATTTTCAAACAGATCGGCGAGGATTTGACCGTCGCAAGGCTAATCCCGAACAACTCTATCTAGATCTGCTGCGCGACCCGGGAGGTGACCACCGTATCGCAAACACGCGAGGCAACCCTGTCACGATGCGTGCGTTGAGCGCCCGTGAATTTCCGGTATGCTCGGCAGATGCAGAATCGTCGCGATGTAGAAGCCGCCGATCGCGCCTTTTTCGAAGCGCTCACAAAGTCCGACCTGCCCGCGCTCGAGCATTTGCTCGTGGACGATTTCGTTCTCGTGGACGTGATGAGCGGCGGCGAGATCGGCAAGTCGGCGCTGCTCGATGTGATCAGCTCCGGACGGCTCAAATTCGAATCGATTCAATCTGCGGACACTCGCGTCAGGTGTTATGGCTCAACAGGAGTCGTCAACGGTCGTACCCGGATGCAGATGCGATTTGAAGACGCGCCTGCTGTGGTCGGCAGCCGCTACACGCATGTATTCATTCAGGAAAATGGGCGATGGCGGATGGTCTCAGCACAGGGTACGCAAATCGCCGGCTAAAGTTCCACCAAGGCAGCAGTCCTGGCAGTCGCCGGGTGTGCGCTTGCGGATGAAATGATATAGGGAAGGGCTGCACGGCACTGGCTTACTTCGCGGACTATCGCGGGAAACTTTCGGAGAACCTCTACTTATGGAATTGCCGATGACGACCGTGATGCGGGCCTCCATGGTCTGCGTTGTTCTTTTTGGCTTGAGTACTGCGACTGTCCATGCGCAGACACCAAAGAAAAACCCTGCTCCGGCATCAGCTCCCACGGTCTCCAGTCAGGGCAGTATCCATGGCGCAACGAAGCCGCCCGCGGGTCTTCCCGCCGATTGGGACCCCAAAATTCCCGTTGCTGCCGGCTCCAAAGTCGTGTCGACGAAGGAGGAAAAAGGAACCCGGTATGTGGTATTCAGCGCCAGCGGAGATTTCGACGAACTGATCGCTTTCTATTACAACAACTTGATCGAAAGAGGCTTCACAAGATCGGGGGCCGCGAAACTTCCGCTGCGGCATATGTACAAACTGGTCTTCAACAGCGACACGGTGTCGAACCAGACCCTGACGATATCGCCCGGCAAGACTTCAAATTCGTATTCGGTCGAATTCACTTACCCGACAGGCGGCAGCGCGACAACCCTGGATCACAAGGTTCAGCCGTTGGCGAAACCATCTTCGGCACAGTCGTCGAGTCAAAAGAAATGATGTGGCTGCTTCGATCGAAAGATTTGAAACGCGGCGCCTGCCGGCGTCTCGGATTTCGCAGAAGATTTCGACAGTCTTTATCGCCTTTTGATCGATCCCCGAGTGGCGGTTTCTTTGGGCGAAACTCCGGAGAAACTGCAGGTTCGCAACGACGTGACTCACGCGATCGATAATTGGGCAGGGATTTGGGATTTGTCGTATCTACGAACGGGCCCGGGGGCCTCATTCACTCGCCTTATCGACAGCCTGCAAGTTTTCAACAGGTTCTGTTCAGAAGACTCGGCCTCTTCAGAGGCACTATAGTGCGAAAGAACTTGCCTTATCTTTGAAGATTTCTTATAAGTCCAACGTGCTCGATGCCGCAGCTTGTCGGTTTCGGGGAGGAGACGAAAATCGTGCGGAATATTCTCAAAACTATCACGATGGGTGTACTTGGCAGCGCGGTTTTGGCCATCGCCGGTTCTGCATTGGCTGACGGACCGACCACGGGATTCTTAACATCGTATTACGATGTTGCGAGTTCGACGCTCCCTACGGCGTCGGGGTACGGCGGTAGCGGAGGCTCCGGAGGCGTTGGCGACGCGCTGGTGCGGATCATCAATCCGAATCACGAAGATCCGCAGCAGCTAGGCACGCAGTGCGCAATGATCTACGTCTTCGATGATATCGAAGAAATGCAGGCGTGCTGCGGATGCCCGGTGACGCCGGATGGCGTCCGCACTCTCTCGGTGATCAACAACATCACCAGCAACTTCGGCGTTAATCGAGGCAATCTGATCGCCGGAGTGGTGGATATCGTCGGCACTCCGCCGAACATGTCCGGCACAAAGGCGGTGGCGCTTCCTCCGCAATTGACCACAATCGGTCTTGGCGCCGGAGGACTTGTGTGGTCGTGCGACCCGTCCGGGCAGTTCGGCCCAACCGTAGGGCAGGCCAGCACTCCTGTGACTCCCATTCCGGGACTGGTCGCGTACCAGACCCATACCGAAGGAAACGTTCCGACTCCAGCATCGCATACCCTGGTCAAGGGCACGGCCGTGGAAGAATTCGCGAGCGCCCAGCCTGACGGAGCCCATCTGACGGAGCTTCAAAACAACTGCTACTTCCTGATTCTCAACGGGTCGGGAAGCGGAGCGTGCAGTTGCGGTTCCGGCGACAACATCTCGATCAAGAAGGCGCGTAACTAGGGGAGCGCCAATTTAGCGAAAACCCGGGCATCGGGTAAAGCCGGTTGACGGCTGAAGCCATAGAGTTAACAGCAATTCAGGGAGGAGATACTGTGAAAAGAGGAGTGAGCAGGCTGGCACTGGTGGGGTTAGTTGCCGGTGCGTGTTTCGTGCTCAGCAATTCCAGCAAGGCTTGGTGTCAGGGGACGGGCTTTCTCACCAGCTATTACGACGTCGCAACGTCAAACTCAGCGTCAGCTTCGGGTTACGGCGGTAACGGCGCATCGGGTGGGGTCGGCGACGGACTCGTCAGGATGATATTGCCGGGGCATGGCGAAAACTCGGCCGGCGACAACATCCAGCACGGCACGCACTGCGCGATGATCTACGTCTTCGACGATATCGAAGAGATGCAGGCGTGCTGCGGATGTCCGGTCACGCCCGACGGACTGCGGACGATGTCCGTCATCAACAACGTGACCAAGAATTTCGGAGTCAATCGCGGCAACCTGAATGCCGGCGTGATCGATATCGCAAGCATCGACCCGAATTTCGAGGCTTCCAAGCAGATCCCGCTGCCACCCCAGATTGGTCCTATCGGTATCGGCACAAATGGAGCTTTTCTCGCGTGCGATCCGTCCGGGCAGTACGGACCGAACGTTGGCGCTTCGAGCGCAACGTTCGCCGCGGCTGATCTCGAGGCCGAGGGCACTGACGGCGGCGCGATGGTGGCGTACATCACGCACACCGAAGCCAATGTTCCGGTGCCGGCGTCGCACAATCTGACTCGGGGAGTATCGGTTGACGAATTTCAGAACGCGCGGCCTGACGATCCGCATCTGACCGAGCTGCAGAACTTCTGCTACTTCCTCATTCAGAACGGATCGGGAACCGGAGCATGCAGCTGCGGCAGCGGCGACAACTGGTCGAAATCGCCGAACCCGATTCTCTGAATTTTCCCTGATAAAAGAAAAAAGGCCGGCTGAAGCGATTCAGCCGGCCTTTTCTCTTTTACTTTCGGGAATCAGCTCGGGTGGCGGTACTGCATTAACTTTTGCACGTCGAACTTGAACAGCCGCGCCGCGTTAAGCCCGAGAATTTTCGCGCGCGTCTCTTCCTTGAGCCCGCCCATCTGACGCTCGATCGCCTGCTCGGAATGCGGCCACGATCCCTCGTGATGGGGATAATCGTTGGCCCACATGAAATTGTCGGCGAGATCGAATCTGTCGGCGAGGTCGAGCCCCACTCTGTCTTCCTGGAACGATGCGTAGCCGTTGCTGCGGAAGTAATCGCTCGGCAGCTTCTTCAGCTTCGGAAACGCCCACATGTGATGCTTGCGATAGGCCTCGTCCATCGCGTCCAGCGCCCACGCGACCCATCCGATTCCGGATTCGATCGCCGCAAAACGGATTCGCGGAAATCGCTCGACAACGCCCGATGCACACAGATGCGCGACGGGTTCGATCGTCGGCACCAGCGAATGCGAGACGTAATTGATCACTGCGCCGCCGTCCTTGCGTGCAGCGCGAGGATCGCGGCCCGTCGAAACGTGAAACGTGATTCCGAGGTCGGCATCCTGAATCGCCGCCCACATCGGATCGTACATCGGCAGGTTGTAGTTGGGATGCCGCGCGTCGTGGGGCCCGAAAACCGGCTTGCACGGTAGTGACAGACCGCGAAATCCGAGCTTCGCGCATCGCTGGATCTCTCCGATCGATCCCTCGAGATCCGCGGTTGCGATGCACGCCAGCGGCGAAAGGCGATCGTTGTACTTGCCGAACGTTTCCCACGCCCAATCGTTGTAGACGCGGCATTGCGCCTGCGCGAACTCTGCGTCCGGTGTCGCCCACATTGTGAGCCCCTTGTTGGGAAAGATTATTTCCGCGTCAACGCCGTCGCGTTCATGGTCGCGCAGCCGCTCCAACGGATCCGAGCCGGCTTTTGACCGAATGAAATCCTCCCCTTCCAGATTGCTGTCGAGCAGGCGCGAACGCGCCCATCCTTCGGAAATCTGCCACTTGACGCCGTTCGCATCGATCTCGATGCGGGGAAGCCTGTCGCGATATTTCCTGTCGATTCGCTCAACCCACAGATTCGACGGCTCATTCGCGTGACAATCGGCGGAAATCATGACGTAGCGATCCGGATCGCCCGGATGAGCCGTCCGTTGCCATCCCGAATGCCCCGGACTTTCCAGACGCCACTGATTAGGTTGGTCGATTGTGATCGCACCTGCCATTGAAAGCCTCCGTAAGCCTTCGGATGCGCTCGACGCGAGCGTCACCTGCTTTATCGGCAATGTTTTTCAGGAACCCGGCCTAACGATCGTATCGTAGATCGTCGAACGACACTGTCAAGGAGAATGCGCAGGCACGGCGTCGCACCGACACAGACTGTGCCCGGAACCGACGTGCGATCTCAATCGATGATTCGCCTCACGAGACGGCGCTTCGCGAACTCAACCAGCGCGAGGTATGTTGCGTTGGCGGCGACTAGAAATAGGAAGAAGCCGGCAGGAAGCGGAACAAAACCGAGCGTGCCCGCCAATGGAGTGAACGGCAGAATCAGACCCACCATCACAATCGTGATGATGGTTATCGTCAAAGGACGGCTCGGCAGATTGCTCCACGGATTCCCTACCGTGCGGATAACGAACAAGACCAGCGTTTGCGTGGAAAGTGATTCGACAAACCATCCGGTATGGAAGAACTCCTGCGACGAGTGAAAAACATGGAGCAGGATGAAAAAGGTCAGGAAGTCGTATATCGAACTCAGCGGCCCGATGAAAATCATGAAATTGCGAATCAGGCCGATGTTCCACCGTTGCGGCCGTCGCACGTATGCGGGATCGACGTTGTCGGTCGGAATCGTTACCTGAGCCAAATCATAAAGAAAGTTGTTCAGCAAAATCTGCGTCGGAAGCATCGGCAGAAACGGCAGGAACAACACCGCACCCGCCATGCTGAACATGTTGCCGAAGTTGGAGCTCGTCCCCATCAGCAGATACTTAAGAACGTTGCCGAAGGCCTTGCGCCCCTCGACAATTCCCTTGTGCAGGACGGTGAGGTTGTGCTCGAGCAGGATGATATCCGCGGCGTCGCGCGCGACATCCACGGCGCCCGCAACCGATACGCCGACGTCCGCGGTATGCAACGACGGAGCGTCGTTGATTCCGTCGCCCATGAATCCGACAACGTGGCTTCGCCGCTTGAGGGCTTCGATGATCCTGTTCTTCTGGCTCGGAGAAACGCGCGCGAAGATGTCGATCTCCTCAGCGCGATGAACCAGCTCGCTGTCGTCGAGTTGATCGAGCTCCGATCCGAGGATCATCGCGCGATCGCCTAGACCGACCTGGGCGCAGATGTGCCTGGTGACCAGTTCGTTGTCTCCGGTGAGAATCTTCACGCGCACTCCGTCGCGCGCGAGCGCCGCGATCGATTCGGCCGCGCCTGGGATCGGAGGATCGATGAACGTCAGGAAGCCGACCAGCGTCATCGCCCGTTCGTCGCGCGCGGAAAACGCCCTTCCCGGCTCGACGTTGCGCGATGCGACGCCGAGCACGCGGAATCCTTCGCCGGACAGCCTTTCGTAGAGCTGGCGAATCCGCGAGCGATGCGCTTCGTCCATAGAGGTGCGCGCGCCGTCGATTTCGCAATCGCCGCAAATCGCGACGATGCTCTCGGGCGCGCCCTTGGTGATGAAAAGGCATTCGGCCCCGCGGGCGACTACTATCGAGAGACGGCGGCGCTCGAAATCGAACGGGATCTCGTCGACTTTGTTCCATTGGTCCGCGCCGTCGGGCGAACGCGCCAGAATCGCCGCATCCAGCGGACTCTTGATTCCCGTTTCGAAGCGGCTGTTCAGGTACGCAAGCTCAAATGCTCGCTCAGCAGGGTTTCCCTCTGGATCTAACGAACGATCGAGCGTCATCGTCGCTGCGGTCAGGGTTCCGGTCTTGTCGCTGCACAGCGTGTCGATGCTGCCGAAGTTCTGAATCGCGGTAAGATGCTTGACGATAACCTTCTCGCGCGCCATCCGCACGGCCCCCGCGGCGAGCGTGACTGTCGTAATCATCGGCAGGAATTCCGGGGTTAGACCGACCGCCAGCGCCATCGCGAACAGCAGCGATTCCAGAGCGTTGCGATGCATCGCGATGTTCACGAGCATCACGAACAGCACGAGGAAAAAGACCGTTTTCATGATCAGGATGCCGAAGCGGCGCGTGCCCCGGTCGAATTCGGTTTCCGGCGCACGCATCGAAAGCCTGACCGCTATATCGCCAAATTCCGTATCGCGTCCGGTCGCGATCACCACTGCGGTGGCGATGCCGCTGACCACCGACGTTCCGAGGAACACCAGATGATCCGAATCCTCTCGCGACCCGTTTCGCGCGTCGTCGCGTGCAGTTTTTTCGATGGGCGCCGACTCTCCCGTCAGAGTCGCTTGCTGAACGTGCAGGTCAGTACTTTCGATGAGACGCGCGTCAGCGGGCACGAGATCGCCCGCAGACAGACGAATCACATCTCCGGGAACAACTTCGCGACGCGGAGCCTCGATCCATTTGCCATCGCGCAGCACGGTCGCGGTTGGAGCGATCTGCTCGCGCAGACGGGTGACGGCCTGTTCTGACCGATACGCCTGCACGAAATTGAGAATGATGCTGAAGATGATAATCGTGATGATGATCGCAGCGTCGGTAAGCTGGCCGAGTATCGCGGCCAGGATGCTGGCCGCGATCAAAATGATCACGAGCGGATTGGCTACGAAGCTGAGAAACTCCACCAGCGGTCCGCCGCGTCGAGCGGGCGCAGGCTCGTTCGGCCCATGAGCGGCGAGCCGTCGCGAAGCTTCGTCGCTCGACAGTCCGCCGCGCGACGATTCGAGCCGCGCGAAGAGGCTCTCGAGAGACGCACCGTGCGTGCCCTCGGACTCGGCGGCCCTGCGAATCGCCGGCTTGCGCGCGTCTATATCGCGAACGCTGAGATTCGATGAATCCATCGGACTCGAAGCGACTGTAGCACAGCCGTCGAACCGTTAGATTACGCTATGATGACGCCTTGCGGTGTGCGATGTGCGAATCAACCGTCGCCCGCGGATTCGATTGCGATTGCGGGCGCAGGCGGGTGCAATTCGAGCGGTATCAGCGACACCCATCCCATACTGGAAATGACGAACGCCAGTGCTATCGCCCATCGGTAGCCGCCGGTGTGATCGATTACGAATCCTGCCGACGGAGGACCGATCAGAGCGCCGACGCCCCCTCCCGTGTAGAGCGCGCCCAGAACCGCTCCCAAGCTCTGCGTGCCGAACAGTTCTGCAAGAACTGCAGGAGAAAGCGCAACGTAGCCGCCGTATCCGACGCCCATCACGAGCGCAAATAGAACGAGAATCGGATACGAAGACGCGGCGAGCCAGATGAGATAGCTCAGCGCAAGAACAAAAAAGCAGATTTGATAGAGACGAACGACGCCGAGTCGATCTGCGATCGCACCCATCCCCATCCGTCCCACAACACTCGCGCCTCCGATAAGGCCCACCAGTGTTGCGGCCGCGACCTCGCTCGCGCCGTGATCGCGCGCAAACCCCGGAAGAAACACAAAGGGAATGAACAGGGCCATCGACGAGAAGAACGACGACGCATAGAGCATCATGAAGCTTGGCGCCCGCAGTGTCTCTGCAATACTGAATTTCGCGGGCGCAACGGGAACAGGAGGCCGCTCGATGAGCCACGCGCACATCGCGAGCATCGCCGCACCTGCAAGACCGATGACCGCATATGCCTCCCGCCATCCGATTCGCGTGATCAACGCCGCCGCGATCGGCGCCATACACAGCGTTCCGCCGCCGATTCCCGCGACCGCGACTCCCAACGCGGTGTTGCGCCGGCGCAGAAACCATCCTCCGACTACGGCGACCGTCGGTACATATGCGCTCGCGATGCCGATTCCCATTCCGATCCCATAGGTGAGATAGCCGACCCAAAGACGATCGATCGACGAGGTCGCGACGAGTCCCGCGCCGACCGCGACGGCGCCCGCTGCGAGCACCGGCTTCGGCCCGAAACGATCGGCGAGATGCCCGGCCACCGGACCCAGCATCGAGTAGAGGAACACCGTGATCGAAAAGAACGCTGACGTTGCGCTCTGGCTCGCGCCGAACTCCGTCGCCATAGGTTTGAAAAACGCGCCGAAGCTGTACGAAATTCCGAATACGACGAAAGTCGAGACGAACGCCGCCGCCACCATCCGCCACGCCCGCGGCGAATCGAGCCGCGAGACGTAATCCTCATTCCCAAGCATTTCCATTGAGCAGAACGCGCCCTCTCCAATCCGATGTGGATAAGAGAAGCGATATCGATATGTTCGCGCAAGACGTAAGGGGACGATTGCCCGCCGATCAAAACGCGCGTTAGGCTCGGATCATGGCAATCAATCGAGTGTGCGTGTATTGCGCATCAAGCAATCGATGCGATCCCGTCTATCACGAGGCGGCGTATCGCCTCGGACAGATCCTCGCCAGCAACCGCATTACAATCGTATACGGCGGAGGCGCGGGCGGATCGATGGGCGCGCTGGCCGAGGGAGCGCTGGCGGAAGGCGGACGCGTGATCGGTGTACTGCCGCGCTTCATGGACGACCTCGAATGGGGTCATCAGCGGCTCACCGAGTTGATCCTCGTCAACGATCTTCACGAGCGCAAGCGATTGATGATCCAGGAGGTCGACGCGGTAGTTGCGCTGGCCGGTGCTTGCGGCACATGGGAGGAGTTGTTCGAGGCGATGAGTTGGAAGCGGTTGGGGCTGTATACCGGGCCGATCGTAATCGTCAACACGCGCAACTACTACGCTCCGATGTTCCAGATGCTGGAGCGCTCGATCGAAGGACATTTCATGGACGAACGCCATCGCGAGATGTGGAACGTGGTAGCGGAGCCGGAGCAGGTGCTCGAAGCGATCCGCGACGCGGTCGAGTGGAAGCGCGAGTATCGAAATTTCGCCGTGTCGTGATTGCGCGCTTGCGGTCCGCGACGCCCTACTTCTGAACTTTCTGCTCTTCCTGCAGGACAGGTTGAACCGGCTCGCCGTCGCGCGCGGCCTGTCCGACGTTGAGCGCAACCATGTCATCGTCGCGCAGACCGCTGATGACTTCGACGTTCTGGCCGTTGTCGTAGCCGAGCGAGACCTCGGCTAGATGCAGCTTGTCATCGCGGACGACTGGCACGTAAACCTTGCCGTCGCGAAACACCAGCGCGTCATCGGAAACCATCGGCACTCCCACCGGCGCTGAGACGGTGAATTTTGCCGTCGCATACATGCCCGGCAGGAGCGCCAAGTCCAGATTGCGCAAATCCACCTCGACGCGCATCGTGCGGGTATCGATGTTCAACGCCTCGGGATGGCGCGTAATCGAGCCTTTGAAGAGGCGCTGCGGATATTCGACAACTGAAATCGCCGCGGTGTCGCCGTCCTTGATCAGCGTCGCAAAGTTCTGCGGCATCTCGACGTAGATGCGCAGCGGATCGAGCGTCGCCATCGATACGACCGGCGTCTGTGCGGTGGTGCTCGTCGTCGATTGCGGAATCAGCGCGCCCGGATCGACGTAGCGGGCGGTGATCATCCCGGTAAACGGCGCTTTGATTACTTCGTAGGACTGAAGCGCGACCTCGGCTTCTAGCGTAGCACGGGCGTTATCCATCGCCGCCCGCGATTCGTCAGCGGTTTGCTGCGCGATCACACCCTGCGCGAGCAGTTGCTGATTACGCTCGTTGGTCAGTCGATCGATTTCGTAAGTCGCGCGATCCGCCATCACCTGATGGTCGGTTTCCGGAGATTCGATCACGGCGAGCACCTGCCCCTGCTTGACGCGATCGCCCTTGTCTACGTCGATCTGCTTCAAATATCCGGCGACCTTGCCGAAGATCTGCGTCTCGACATAGCCGTGGATATTCGCCGGAAGCGAAATGTCGCGCACCCGCGGCCCTGCCGTCGCGCGCGCGACCAGCACGCGGCGGCCTTTTGCGAGCTGCTGTTCCAGTTCCGAGGTCTGCCGGCCTATCCAGAAGTCGCGGGCAAGCACCAATCCGCCGGTCAGAACAAGCGCGGCGACAACCGCGCCGACCCATCCCACGACAAAAAACTTTCCTGCGGGTGCAGGTTTGTAATCTTTGGCGTCTTCTTCAGCCATCGGTCATCACTGTTGTATGTGGAACATGGCCGCGGTTATGCGCCGGGCAGCATGATCGATTCGACCTCGCGGTCGCGTTCGTGCTTGCCCTTGAGCGAGCGGCTGAACATCGAGTAAACGGCGGGCACGACAAACAGCGTCATGCCTGTGGCTGCGATCAATCCTCCGATGACCGCGCGGCCCAACGGCGCATTTTGCTCCGCTCCTTCTCCCAAAGCCATCGCCATCGGCAGCATCCCGAGGATCATCGCCAGCGCCGTCATTAAAACCGGACGCAGCCGGATACGCGCGGATTCGATCGCCGCCGCCGCGGGGGTGTATCCGCTCTCGCGCAGCTCGTTGGCGAACGTGATGACGAGGTTGCCGTTCGCCACGCCGACACCCACCGCCATGATTGCGCCCATCAACGATTCCACGTTGATGCTCGAACGCGTCAGCACCAGCATCCAGAGCACGCCGGCCAGAGCGCCGGGCACCGCCAGCATGATGATGAACGGTTCGAGCCACGACTGATAGCTCGACACCATGAGCAGGTACACAAGAATAATCGCGAGGATCAGTCCTTCGCCGAGCGACGCAAACGAATCGCGCATCGCGCGGCTTTGTCCGCGAATCGTGATGTCAACGCCGCGCGGGAGCTTGCCGAGACGCTTGATCGCATCGGTAACCGCATTGGACGCGGACCCAAGATCGCGCCCGCGCACTGCCGCGTTGACATCGATCACGCGCTGAACCGTGTAGTGATCGAGCACGGCCGGCTCAACGGTCTGAGAGATGCTCGCGATATTGGCAAGAAATTGCGCAGTCGTCGGATTGCCGCCCGCGAGTCCGGCGTGCGTAAGCGGAGTGCTGTTGATCGCGCCGACCGAGTCGACGATATGCTGCGGGGTCTGGGTCACGACGTTGTAATTGACGCCGTTGACCTTGTCGAGCCAGAAGTTCGGCTGAAGCTGGAAACTCGAACTCAACGAAATCAACAGGCTCGAGGCCACCGAATTTTGATCGACGCCGAGCTCGAGCGCTTTCGCACGATCGACGTTGACGCGCAGCGTTGGATAGTCGAGGCGCTGCGCGATACGGATGTCGGTCAGGCCGGGCACACGAGCCATCTCGCGCCGAAGCCGCGTCGCGAGGTCGTAGTCCGCGCTCAGGTTGTTGCCGGAAATTTGAGCATCGATTGCCGCCGGCAATCCGAAATTCAGCACCTGACTGACGATATCCGCCGCTTGAAAGTAGGTCTCGACGTTGGGGAAGCGAACCTTGAGCATCGCCGAGATCTTCGCCTGGTAATAGGCAGTGGGTCGATGACCGGGCTTCAGTTGCACAAGCACATCGGAATCCTGCGGACCGATGCTGTCGGTCTGATAGAAAGCAAGATTGTAATACTGCGGCAGGCCGATCGTATCGCTGACATCGCCGAGCTCGTCCGCGGGAATGACGCTGCGAATCGCGCGCTCGATATCGTCGACGATAAGCTCGGTCTGTTCTATTCGCGTGCCTGTCGGCCCGCGAACGTGCATCCGCATCATGCCCGCGTCCACTGACGGGAAGAAATCCTGGCCCACCACGGGAAGCAGTCCCACGGCGCTCAGTACGATCAATGCGACACAGGTGAGCCCCAGCACGCGCCGTCCGATGAATTTTCCGAGCCATTCGCGATAACGCTCGCGCGCCGTTTCGAAGCGCGCATCGAAGCCCGCGATGAACCGCTTCCATCGGCTCCCCTGGCCCGCCTGCAATTCCTCGTGGAACTCGGGCAGAAGGTATCGCGCCATCATCGGCACCAGCGTGCGCGAAAGCAGATACGAGGTCAGCATCGCGAAGACGACCGAATACGCCAGCGGCGTGAACAGAAATTTGGCGACGCCGCCGAGCAGGACGACCGGAAAGAACACGATGCATATCGCGAGTGTGCCCACGAAGGCCGGCAGCGCAATCTGTTGCGCGCCGTCCAGAATCGCGACCAGAACCGGTTTTCCCATCGCATGATTGCGATGGATGTTCTCGATCTCGACCGTCGCGTCGTCGACCAGCATGCCGATCGCAAGCGCGAGACCGCCGAGCGTCATGATGTTTACCGTCTGCCCGGTCAGCTTAAGCCCGATGATCGCAGTCAGAATCGAAAGCGGAATCGACGCGATCACGATCAGCATGCTGCGCGCGGAGCCGACGAACACCAGCACCATCACTGCCACCAGCACTGCCGCGATTAGCGCCTCGCGGACCACCTCCCACAGGGCGGCGCGCACGAACTGCGATTGGTCGAACGCGAGAGTCAGGTTCAGGCCTTTCGGCGCCGTCGCCAGGATCGACGGAATGGTCCGCTTGACCGCGTCGACGACCGCCATCGTCGATGCCGCCGCGTGCTTGATGATCGCCAGGTAGGTGCCGCGTTTCCCGTTCACGCGCACGACGTTCACCTGCACGGTGTGGGCGTCCTTGACCGGAGCGACGTCGCCGAGAAACACGGGAGTTCGTCCGACTACTTTGACGGGAAGATGATTGAATTCCTCGACGCGATCGGGGCTTCCGTTGAGCTCGATGTAGTACTCGCGGTTTCCGATCTTGGCGCTGCCCGCCGGCAGAATCACGTTCGTATTGCTCAGCGCATTGCTTATGTCGGCGGGCGAGAGCGAATTCGCGTATAGCGCCGTCGGATTCAGATTCACCATCACGGCCCTGCTGCGACCGCCGAAGGGCGCGGGCGACGAGAGGCCTTCGATGGTGAAGAGTTTCACGCGGATGAAGTTCAGCCCGTAATCGAACAGCGCCTGCTCCGACAACGTATCCGAGCTGACGTTGAGCTGGGCGACGGGAACGTTGGCGGCGTTGAAATCGATGATGTTCGGTGCCTGCATCCCGGGCGGCATGATTTTCAGAATCGATTCGGTGACCGAGCTGATCTGCGCGATTCCGCCCGCGACTGATGCCTCGGGATGAAAATAAACCTTCATCAATCCGACGCCCTGAATCGAGCGCGACTCGATATGCTCGATGCCGTTGACGGTCGTCGACAGCGCCCGTTCGCTGATCAAAACGACGCGCCGCTCCATGTCGATCGCAGGCAGGCCCGGATAGTTCCAGATGACCATTACGACTGGTAGATCGATCGACGGAAAGATGTCGACGTTCATGAGACTGAACGACAACGCGCCCAGCACAAGCATCAGCACCGCCATAACGATAACCGAAAGGGGGCGACGCAGCGCGAGGCTAACTATCCACATGGTTGGAAGTGCAAGCTTGGGTCAGCAGCGGAATGTCCGCGACGCTGAAAACCACGAGACAATAGAGTGACAATAGTTAAGGTGGAAAGTTCAGACAAGCGCGTAAGAATCGCAGCGTAATTCTGCTGCGTCTCTGCGCAAAAAAAGAACGGGCGGCGCGTCAATCGAGAGCGATCGATGGCGCCGCCCGTCTTCGGCCCGTGTCGAACTATTTAATTCCCAAAGCCGCCCGTTCCTTCGCAATCACGTCCTTGAAGGAGGGACGCTCAAGGATTCTCGCCAGATAGGCGCACAGTTTCGGATAGCGAGTCGCGTCGACGCTGCATCCGGCGTACTGGAAATTCACGAACTGCGCCGCGATGCCGATATCCGCGATGCTGAACTTGCCTCCCACCAGAAATTGATTGTTGCCGAGTTCGCCTTCGAGATAGGCGAGCATCGGCGGCACTTCTTCTTCGAGGGTCTTTTTAATCGCTTCTTCGTCGGGCGGGCGATTGAAGAATCGCGGACCGATTATCCGGGGGAAAAAAATCTTGGTGCCGAAAACCGGCGCAAGACCGCCGTCGCCGTATTCCTCGAACCACAGCGCGCGCGCGTACTCATACGCGTCGGTGGGATACAGAGCAGGCTGCGGCTTGGTGCGCTCGAGGTAGGCGATAATAATCGATGAATCGGCCAGCGTGCGATCGCCGTCGCGAAACGCCGGTATTCTTCCAAGCGGGCTAATCTTGCGAAATTCGGGTGGGGCGCCGAACGGGATCACCTGCTCGAGATCGTATGCAATCCCTTTTTCGGCAAGCGCGACCAGCACCTTGCGCACGAACGGAGAACCCAGGGCTCCATAAACGGTTGGCATCGTAAACGCTCCTTTTGACAAATGTTGCTGCGGGACAAACAGTCGGCGGAACCGGGCGGCGCGGAGGCGCTGCGGATCGCCGTCAGTTTCATTTAGCAACTGCGCATCGGGAATACCATCGAAAGTTCGGAGAACTTTGTGTGAGACGTGCGTTGCGCCGTTTGCCCGCATCCCGTAAGCTGGTTTGCTCGACTCGAAAGAAAATGTAAGAAGATATGATCCCTGCGGGGTCGTAGTTCAGCCCGGTTAGAACGCCGGCCTGTCACGTCGGAAGTCGTGGGTTCAAATCCCATCGGCCCCGCCAATACTCGAATCAAGGGAACAAGACGGCGCGTGTATGCAGGCACGCGCCGGTCGCTTAAGGTGAACTGACTTGAAACTGAGCGAACAGACCAGGAGCATACCCCGCGAAAGCGCGCTTCGGTCACGACGATGGGTCGTGATAGACGCGAGCGATCGTCCGTTGGGCCGTGTCGCGGCGCGCGCCGCGTCGATTCTGCGCGGTAAGACGCGCCCCGACTACACGCCGCACGAAGACGTCGGCGATTTCGTTGTCGTCATCAACGCCGCCAGGGTGAAGCTCACCGGCAAGAAACTGACCGACAAGGTATATCATCGTCACACCGAATTTCCCGGCGGAGTCCGCAGCACCACGGCCGGAAAGATTCTCGAATCCAAGCCCGAGAGATTGGTCGAGATTGCCGTGCGCGGGATGTTGCCGAAAAACCGGTTGGGGCGTCGCCTGTTCACCAAGCTGAAGGTCTATGCGGGGGCAGAGCATCCGCATACCGCGCAACAGCCGCTCACCGCTTCGCTCTGACCCAAGGATCAACAACTATGGCCGAAAAGAAAAATGTCATTTGGACCACGGGCCGTCGCAAGACCGCGGTCGCCCGGGTTAGATTGTTTCCGGGCGCCGGCGCGATCACGATCAACGAGCGTACTCTGGAGGATTATTTCCCTCGCGACACCGCCCGGATGAGAATCATGGAGCCGTTCGAGGTCACCGAAACCGGCGGCCAGTACGACGCAAATATCAAGGTCGAAGGCGGGGGCGTGTCCGCTCAGGCCGACGCAGTCCGTCACGGACTTTCGCGCGCGCTCGTGGCCGCATCCGAGGCCCTTCGCGGCGCGTTGCGTAAAGCGGGTTTGCTGACGCGCGATCCGCGCGAGGTCGAACGCAAGAAGTACGGGCATCATAAGGCCCGTAAGCGTCCCCAGTACTCCAAACGCTAATTGCGCGCGATCCGGTATCAGCCGACTACGCCGTCAATCTCGAAGGGCGTCGCTCAAAGCAGCGGCGCCCTTTCATTTTGCGATGCTTGCGTACGAACCAGCGTTCTGTTTGACTCGCGTAGCCGCATTCTCGTAGACCGGGTGCTTTAAAAAAGGACCGATTTAAGATGCGTCAGACTATCGCCGTCCAATACAAGCATAGAATAGTTTTCCTATGCCTTGTCGTGGCGATGCTTATTGCAACGTTGCCGGTCGACGCTCTCGCGCAGGCGCCCGCACCCTCGGGGCCGGCTGGAACGCTCACCGGCGTAACGGGCAATGTCACCGTCCAGCGGGGTACATCGACAACAGCCGCAGGACCAGGGATGACTGTGAATGTCGGCGATCGGATCGTCACGGGACCGGGCGGGCATGCCACTATCGTCTTGAACGATCAAAGCAAGCTCGATTTGTCGGAATCGAGCAACCTGGTGATCGATAGTCATACTGCCGCGTCGCCGGGCAGCGGCGCCTCGACGAGGCTCAGTCTGTTCGGCGGCTCTTTGCGATCCTTTGTTAGCGCAGCCGGCGGCGCTCCACCAAACTTTGAAGTGCATACTCCAAACGCGGTCGCGGCCGCGCGCGGCACAAGCTACGACACCGCATTTTCGGAAGGCACGACGCGACCCACCTTCGGAGAATGTCACAGGTTCACGGACGTAAGGGTGTTCGACGGTACCGTGGCCGTCACGAATCCGAACGCTACGGGCGCATCCGAGACTCGGATTCCCGCGGGATACGAGAGTACGGTGCCGTGCAATCTTTCTCCACTGGCTCCCGGCCCGATTGGAATAAGCGGCGCAGGCGGGAATCCGGGAGGTTTCGGCGGCGTGCCTCCTCCGGCTTGCCCGGTATGTCCCGCGTGCTCGTCTCCGAAATGAGATGTTCGATGAAGGAAGCGGTGATGAGGAATCTGCGTAGACTTTTCAGAGTCAGGGCGGCGTTGATTGCGACGATTCTCGTCTCTATCTGCGCGCCGTCATCTCTTTGCGCGCAGGGTCTGAATGACCTGTATCCGGACTTCACAAAAATACAAAAGCCCGGCGAACTCGACATTGTGGGCTATGGGCAGGCATATGCGAGTGACAAGTACGGCGAGCTCGGGCAGGGATTCCAAATCGAACAGAGCACGAATCGATACGTCGGGGTCTTCGGCCGTCTGACCGGATATCAGCTGTGGATCGGAGGGGGTTTCGATTCTCCCTTGTCGCCGGGAAGCGGCCACAGCGCGCGATTGAACTTCGGACGCGGCCAGGGAGGGTTGGATTTCAATCTCTATCCCGGGACGCATTTGCTCGTATCCGGCGGGCAGGATTTCGGCGACAGCCACGCCGCCATCATCGAGGGCGATTTCTCAAGCTGGCTGCTGGCGCATTCGTTTCATCCGGTGAATTTCTCGTTCAGCTCGACGCACAACTTCGAAAATCGCGTCACGTCGACTGAGATCGACATCCAGGCGGTCGTCCTTTCGACCGAGAAGTATATGGTGATGCTCGGCGGCGGCGGCGCGATGTATTTCGGCGGCTTTCTGGGTCCCGCAGCCGAGGGTCAGGGAGGGCCGGACGTGAGCCTATGGTATCGTCCATGGAATATCGGTTTCTCGGCACAGGCCGGATACGGCGGCGCGCATCAGTACGGCCAAATCAATATGTACAAAGCGTTGACCTTCCCCGAATAGCGCCTTCCGTGACGATCTCAGCCGCTTAGCGCACGCACCTTACGTGCGCTAAGCTCTCGATTCGCTTCTGAACACTATGGCTTCGCGAGGTCGCAGCTTTTCGTGGCGCACGTTCGGCATCGGCGTGGCGATCGTCGCCGCAGTCCTTCTCGTCGATTCCTTCCGTCACAGAGCCGTCGAGTACGCCGAACTCAAGGCGCTCGATTTGCGCTTGTATTCGACGCCGCCGACGAAACCGACAGACATGGTTGCGATCGCAGCGGTCGACGACCCCAGCGTCGATGCGCTTGGTCATTTTCCGTGGCCGCGAAGCGTCGAGGCCGGGCTCGAACGCGCGCTTATCGATTACAAGGTAGCGATCGTCGGCTACGACATGCTTCTGAGCGAAGCTGACGAAGAAGATACTCATCGAGCGGAGATTGCTGCGAAGCTCAAAGGCGCGGGGATCAATGACAGCACGATCGCGGCGACGCTAGGCTCGGGAAATGATGACGCGCTCGGCGCGGCGATCAAGGCGCAAGGCGCGACTTTCGTCGGCTACACGATGGCCCATCTGATGGGAGGCGCCGACGCAAACGCCGGCATTCTTCCCGGATATGTGACGACTATCCGTCCGCCGCCGCCGATGACCTACAACATCGTGCGTGCGGAGCCGGGCCCGGCCCCATCGCTTTACGAGGCCAACGCGTATCGTCCGCCGATACCGCAGGTGAATTCCAACGCGGCGGGGACCGCATTCGTCAATATCGATTCGGACGACGACGGGACCATGCGGTCCATACTGTCGGTGATCAAGTTCCGAGATCGATATTGCATCCCGTTGTCGCTGGCGATTCTGCGCGCCGCCAGCGGCGCGAATCTTTCGCTCAAGCTCGCGAATTCTGAAGTGGCGGGCGTCCTGCTTGGCGACGTGAATATCCCGGTCAACGAGATCGGGCAGATGCTTATCCGATTCCGTGGCAAGGAAGGAACTTTCCCCACATATTCGATTTCGGAAATCATCGCGCACAAAATTCCAGCGGAAAAACTCGCAGGAAAGATCGTCCTTGTGGGCGTTACCGGGCGCGGGCTGGGCGATCGATTCGTGACGCCGATGGGAGCGGACTTTCCCGGTGTCGAGATTCACGCCAACGCGATCGACAACGTGATCCGCGGCGATATCGTGCGACGCGACGTGTCACTGTTGCCCGCCCGCCTCGAAGCGATTGTGTTGGGCGTGCTGATTTCGATCGCGGTCGCGTATCTCTCGCCGCAATGGGCGGGAGTGTTCGCCGCCATCCTCGCGGTCGCATTTCTGGGCTTCGCCGAATTCACCCTACGCCACAACGGCGTGGCGATCGCAATCGTGCTTCCGCTCTTCACGATGCTCGCGACGTACGTCGCGCTGGCGACCGAACGCTACGCAACCGAGGGGATGGAGAAGCGCTACCTGCGTCACGCGTTCGAGCATTTTCTCCATCCCGACGTAATCGCGTCGCTGGTCGACAATCGCGATCGTCTCAAGCTCGGCGGCGAGCGCCGCCACGTCGCGGTGCTGTTTGCCGATATCATCGGGTACACGGCGCGCGCGGAGCGCACGAGTCCGGAGGCGCTGGTTGCGCTGCTCTCGACTTACATGACGATGACGACCGACTTGATTCTCGAAAGCGGCGGCGTCGTGGATAAAATTCGCGGCGACGGAATCATGGCGTTCTGGGGCGCACCGAATGCGCTCGAAAATCCGTCGGGAGCGGCGATCGATTGCGCGATTCTGATGCTGTCGGGGCTGAGCGATTTGCGCGCGCGCGATGAGCGCTTTGCCGACGTCGATATCGGAATCGGAATCGCGACCGGCGACGTTGTCGCGGGGAATTTCGGCGGCGAGCGACGTTTCGACTATTCCGTTATCGGCGACACCGTGAACTTCGCCTCCCGGCTCGAAGGCCTCACGCGCCAATTCAAGACCCATCTGCTGGTCAGCCGCCAGACCTTTATCGAGGCGAATCGCGATTACATCGTTCGCGAGATCGGTTTGGTCAAGGTCAAGGGAAAGGAACAACTCGTCCCTATCGTCGAGGTGGTCGCCCACGCGTCAGACGGCATCGATCCCGCCTTTTATAACGCTTTCGCCCGCGTCACCGAACTTCTGCGCAGGGGCGACGGCGCGCGCGCGCTGAGCGAACTCGAGAAGCTCAAGGCCGAGCGTCCGACCGACGGCGTTGTCGCGCTATATATGGAGAAGCTGTCGCGCTCGGATGCGGTCCCGTCTGAGATGGTTTTCGAGTTCGAAAGCAAATGATTTGGCTCGACGGGCGCATCGTGATATCTGGGTTTAACCGTAAAGACATCGAAAGATAACGGAAGGAACCTGCGATGGCATCCACCAACCGGGTCAGGATTGGTGTTCTCGGCGCGAGCGGATACTCGGGAATCGAGGCGGTCCGCATTCTCGCCGCGCATCCGTTTGTCGAAATCGCGATGCTCACGTCGGAGCATTACGCCGGGCGCGAGGTCGTCGATGTCTACCGTCATCTGGCGGGTATAGATCTTCCGCCGTTCGAGGAATTGCGTCCCGACCTGATGAAGGGGCGCGTCGAGGTCATTCTCTCCTGTCTGCCCGAGAAGGTTGCGACCGCAACGCTGGCCGAGATGGTTTCCGGCGGGACCCGCGTAGTCGATTTTTCCGGAGATTTCCGACTGCATGACCCCGCCCAGTATCGCGCGACCTACGGCGTTGAGCATCCCGCGCCGAATCTGCTGCGCGAAAGTGTTTACGGACTCACGGAATTTCATCGCTCTGAAATTCGCGAGGCTCGAATCGTCGCGAATCCGGGATGCTATCCCACGGGCGCGCTGCTCGCGCTGGTCCCGCTCATCAAGCGCGATTTGATCGACCCGTCGTCGATCATCATCGATGCGAAGTCCGGCACAACCGGAGCGCGCCGCGCCGCCGCGATCGATCAGCTATTCGCGGAAGTGAACGAGAATTTCCGCGCCTACAAGGTCGGAGGTCATCGCCATACGCCGGAGATGGAGCAGGAGATCGCAAACCTGCTCGGCCGCGACGTGGCGATCACGTTCGTACCGCATCTGCTGCCGATCACGCGCGGCATCCTAAGCTCGCTCTTTCTGCGCCCGCGGGCGGGAACGACGGAGCACGATGTGCGCAACGCCTTCGAGGCTGCGTTCGCGAAATCGCGATTCGTGCGTATCCTCAAGCCGGGAGAGCTGCCGGAACTGCGCAACGTGCGCGCGACCAACTTCTGCGAGATTGCGTTCCATCTCGACAAGCGCACCAACACGCTGCTGGTGATCACCGCGATCGACAATCTGGGCAAGGGCGCCGCGGGTCAGGCGATCCAGAACATGAACATCATGTTGGGATACGACGAAGCCGCCGGCCTCCTGGGCGCCGCCCCCGTGCCGTAATAAAGCCCCTCGCCCGTTCTTTTCCACGGGAGAGGGCAAGCGGCGCGGCGATTGCTCCGTTTTGCAATCGCCGTGACGCACTGGTGAGGGTGCTGCGGTGACAAATAGTTAGCCCTTACCTAGTGTCCTGTCCCGCAAATTCTTTGCAGCGGTTGCCGGTGGTATGAGATTCTTCGCTCCGCAGACTTCGCTCAGAATGACAAACACAAACGAGCACTTTCTGTCATTCTGAGCGAAGCGAAGAATCTCATTCCGCGCGGATCGTTCTTCAACTTACTTGCGGGGCGCCACACTAGCCTCTCCCGTCACAAAACGGGAGAGGGACAGAGGCAAGATTGTCGCCGCAGAATGCCCAATGACGCCGCCTCAGGCGACGCGGCGCATCAGCTCCAGGATATCGTAGCCGGTGATCGCCTTCGACTTCGCCGACCACTCGCGCAGCTCGGCGTCGGAGACCAGCCCTGCTTGCGTTCCCTTCGCCAGATCCATCAGCGCGATCTTGATCGTAGCCTCATCGATCATTTCGCCCGACTTCGGATCCGCCATCGAGCCGCCGCCCTTCTCGTGATAGAGCTTCACGACACGCCGAGCCTCGTCGACCTGCTCCTGGCTGGGCGTGTAACACGCGTTGGCGATCTCGGCCTGCTGCGGATGGATAACCCAGGTGCCGTCCATCCCGAGGTTGGCGGCGCCGGTGTTCTTTTCGCGCAGTCCGCGCTTGAGCTCCTCGATTCGCTCCGGCTTGTCGTCGTTGCGCCACAGGCGCAGGAAGACGTTGTCGACGGCGTGAAGTCCGGCGGCTTTAGCGGCGACGACCACGCCCTGCTTGGCGTAGTGGAAGTTCTGGTTCTGATTGTCCACGATTTCGCGCACGCCGAGATTTGCCGCGAAATCCGCGATTCCGAACACAAGCCCGCACATCCGATCGGAAGCGGTCGCAATCTCATAGGCGAGCACGAGCGCGTGCGGCGTCTCGATCAGCGATTCGATCTGCACGCGATACTTCCATCCGCCGCGCTTCTCCAGATCGTCAAGCACTTTCGATACCTGTCGGATATCCTCGGGGCCCCGGGTCTTGGGAAGCATGATTCCATGGAAGCGATTGGGCGCGCCCAGCATCACTGCTTCCATATCGCCCTTGAAAAACGGCGAATGGATGTTGTTCGGACGCACCGTAACGACTTTTTTTCCGAAGTCGAGCGTGTTGAGCGCCTCGACCATCGTCTTGCGGCTCTTCTCGCCCTTGAATTCGTAGGGGCAGGCGTCCTCGAAATCCGCCATCACGTGATCGACGGGCGATTTCACCGCGTCGGCCGCGTTCTGATGGAGCTTCATGCTGTGGCCGGGATAGGTAAGTTCGGTGCGCGGAATTACGAAGCGTGCGCCGTTTTCCAAAATGTACATGTCGTTTCTCTCCGATGATTGGTTCGGCCCGGCCTACTTGTTCAGATAGTGCGAGCGCCGTTTGACTAGCACGGTGCGTTCGATCTCGACGACCACGGCGCCGTCGGGTTTCTTTCCTTCCAACTTGAACTTGACGATCCCGGCGTCGGCGCGATCGGCGTCGCGTTTTTCCAGCACCGTCGATTGCGCGAAGATCGTGTCGCCGTGAAAGACCGGATTCGTGTGCCGGCCGTTGTCCATCTCAAGCTCAGCGAGTGCGTTTTCGCTGGTGTCCTGCGAGGCAAGGCCTACCGTGAACGCCAGCACGACACCTCCGTACACGACTCGCTTGCCGCCGTAGTACGTATCGGGCTCGCGATCGACGAGCGCCTGATTGAAATGAAGCTCGGCGGTGTTCATAACCAGCGACGTGAACATGTGGTTGTCCATCTCGCTGATAGTGCGGCCGCGCTGATGAACGAGCACATCGCCGACGTTGAAATCTTCGAAGTAGTTGGAATCTCCCGTGATACCCATGATCGCCCTTGCGCCCTGCGCGGCTAACTTTCGCGTTCCATGATTCGGCGTCCGATAACTTCGAGCTGGATTTCGCTGGTGCCCTCGAAAATCGACAGCACGCGCGCGTCGCGCCAGAAGCGCTGCGCCTCGAACTCCATCGAATATCCGTATCCGCCGTGGATCTGCATCGCCTCGCGCGTCACGCGTTCCGCCATCTCGGCAGCGAAGACCTTCGCGAGACCCGCCTCGTAATCGCATCGCCGGCCCGTGTCTTTCTGGGAGGCGGCGAAATACGCGAGCTGACGGCCGGCTTCGATATCCACGGCCATGTGCGCGAGCTTGTGGCGGATAACCTGGAAATCGCCGATCGGCTGACCGAACTGAGTGCGCTCACGCGCGTACTTGGTTGCGGTTTCGAAGGCAGCCTGCGCGACGCCGACCCCGCGAGCGGCGGTCTGGATTCGCGCCGATTCGTAGGTGGCCATCAACTGATAGAATCCGCGCCCCTCGACACCGCCGATCAGATTCTGAGCAGGAGCGAAGGCGTCCTCGAACTGAAGCGCAAAGCTCTTCATCCCGTGGTAGCCGATCGTCGGGATCGCAGAGCCCGTCAGATGTGGCGGCGCGAAATCATCGCCGGGCGTTTTCTCGAACAGGATGAGCGACAATCCTTTGTGACGCTTCGAAACATCCGGATCGGTGCGCGTCATCACGGTGAGAACGTTGGCGCGATTGGCAAACGTGCACCACATCTTGGAGCCGCGCAGGATGTATCCGTCACCCTGCTTGACCGCACGGGTCTTGAACGATGCTGTGTCGGATCCCGAATCGGGCTCGGTGAACGCCGCCGCCGTCATTAACTCGCCGCGCGCGATCTTCGGCAGCAGGCGTTTTTTCTGCTCGTCGGTTCCGTTGGCGCTGATAAGAGTGCCCGTGATGAGGTTGCGCGTCATCACAGAGCCGACCGACAGCCATCCGCGCGACAGCTCCTCGGTCACGATCGCCATCGCGATGTAATCGAGACCGAGACCGCCCTGCTCCGGCGGAAAGATCACGCCGAAATAGCCAAGCTCGGCCATCTTGCGAAGGACCTGCTCGGGAATCTCCTTGTTCTGACGATCGAGATCGTTGGCGATCGGCTTGACTTCTTTTTCGACGAAGTCGCGGACCGAGCGGCGTATCTCCTCGTGCTCTTCGGTAACTAACGGCATCGATTATGTCCCCTTGTCAGGCAGCGCTCTTGCGCACCCGAATCAGCACCGGACGCTCGTATTCGAGCACTTTTTCGCCGTGCTGATTGAACCCTGTCGTCCGGAACTTCACGACGCCGCGGTCCGGACGCGAGGTATCGCGCTTGGACAGGACCTCGGACTCGGCGACGAGCGTGTCGCCCGGATATACGGTCGCGAGGAACCTGAGCTTCTCATATCCGAGATGCGCGATCGCGCGCTCGCTGAGATCCTCGACCGAAAGCCCGAACACGACGTTGAGCACGAGCATGTGGTTGACCACGATGTCGCGGTAGCCCATCTTCTTCGCGTATTCACGATTGAAGTAGATCGGATTGAAATTCATCGTGACCGTCGAGAACAGGCTGTTGTCGCCGTCGTTGATGGTTCGTCCCCAGTGATGCTTGAAGACGTGGCCTACTTCGAAGTCCTCGAAGTAGTGGCCATGCTCGATTTTACGCACCGCCATAACTGCGTCGCCCTTATATGTTAGAGACTGCCTGAAATTTTAGTCGCGACCGCGATTTGCCGCGAACTGAAATTCGCGGCATCCGGCTGCAAAAAATGCGGCCCAGAGAGGCGCGCTCGGCGGATTCCCTCTCGCAAGACCGCTAGCCTTTTTAATTGGATTTCCGGTGGCGGGTCAACCACTTCGAATCGTCGGCGGAAGGCCGATGGCAAGTTTCATTTTCTCTTCGCCTACGCATTGTTAGTGTTGTAAATGCCGTGGCGAACAGGTAGCTAATCTGTGCGCCGCCGGGGCGTGTCGCCCGCAACGGGGTAGGAGCCCCAAAATTCAGAGTCCGGTGGCCGATACACGCAGTCAGCCAGCCTATATGAGCGTCAAAAAAATCTATGAAATCGGCGAGGTTCCTCCTGTTGGCCATGTACCGCAGGAGATGTACGCGCAGCTTATCCGCCCGGACCGATTCGGCGAGCCCAAGCAAGCCTTTAAAGTCGAGCGGGTCGCTGTTCCTGAACTGAAGCCTGACGAAGTGCTCGTCTATGTGATGGCGGCCGGAATCAATTTCAACAACGTATGGGCTGCGTTGGGTTCTCCCGTCAACGTTATCGCGGCGCGCCAGAAGGCAAAATTCGACTCCTCGGATTTCCATATCGGGGGCAGCGACGCGTCCGGTATCGTCTACAAGATCGGCCCGGCGGTCAAAAACGTCAAAGTCGGCGACCAGGTCGTGATCCATTGCGGTACCTGGGATGCCGATTGTCCCGCGGTGCGCAACGGCGAAGATCCGATGTACGACGCATCGTTCAAAATCTGGGGATACGAAACCAACTGGGGAAGCTTCGCGCAGTTCACCCGCGTTCAGGCTCATCAATGTATGCCCAAGGCGACCCATCTCACCTGGGAGGAAGCCGCGGCGCCGACGCTGGTCGGAGCAACCGCATTCCGGATGCTGATGGGATGGCCGCCGCACATCGTGCGTCCCGGCGAGGTAGTCCTCATCTGGGGCGCGTCGGGCGGACTGGGATGTATGGCGATTCAGATCGTCAAAGCCGAAGGCGGAATCCCGGTCGGCGTCGTGAGCGACGATCGCAAGGCCGATTTCTGCATGAAGCTCGGCGCGAAGGGCGTCATCAACCGCAAGAAGTATCTGCACTGGGGGATGATGCCGCATTGGAAGCACACCGAAAAATACAACCAGTGGGCGGCGGAATGCCGCAATTTCGGCAAGGCGATCTGGGATATCGTCGGCGAGCGCAAAAGCCCGCGCCTCGTCTTTGAGCATCCGGGCGAGGATACCATTCCGACCTCGGTGTTCGTGTGCGATACGGGCGGGATGGTCGTCATATGCGCAGGCACGACCGGATACAACGCGGTCGCCGACCTGCGCTATCTATGGATGCGCCAGAAGCGGTTGCAGGGATCCCATTTCGCGAACGACGAACAGTCCAACGGCTTCAACGAGCTGGTGCGCGCGGGAAAGATCGATCCCTGTCTGGCGGATACGTTCACGTTCGAGCAAATCGCTCATACGCATCAGCTGATGCACGAGAATCGCGCGCCCGAGGGCAAGATGGTCTGCCTGGTCGGCGCACCCCGCAAGGGCCTTAAGGATTTTGTGCTCTGAGGATGTGCATTATGGAAGGTCAGCACAAGCCAAAATCATTTCAGACCCCCTTCCTAACCTTCCCCCGCAAAAGATGGCGAGGGAAGGAATCAGACAGTTGACCCTGAGTTTCGTTGCGCCGCGCCAAGCGTCTTATTCCTGCCCCCGCGTTTAGTTGCGGGGGAAGGCGAGGAAGGGGGTTCTGAGAGTTAGACTCCCTGGCGCGCGAGCCGAGGGAGTTGCGTCATTCAGGTTGCGGCGTCTGCTTCGGAACCGGCTCTCCCGGCTTCGGTCGCGGATAGTCGTAGTAGTGCACCCAACATGCATCGAAGTCGCCGTCTTCAGTCCCCAGCAATTCGCCGAGTTCTACTTGATAGAGGCCCGTCTTTGTAAAAATAACCTCCGGCGGTCCAAAGCTATCAGGACCCAGATTTGCCATCGGATCGAGCGGCGATCCGAGCGTCACCCCACCGACGAGCCGCATTTTTGTCATTTTGGCAAACTGATTGGGCGGGATAAGAGGAGCGACCTTGTCATGCGGTTCCGGCAGAAAGGAAATCAGCCGAAAACGTTGTTCGGGCGATGACCAGACGCCCAAGTAGTAGCCGAGGTGTGGCCCGGTGATATCGATTTCGAGAGCCTCTCCCCGATAAAGTTTCTTCGATTTGCAATGGATTGTCGCGCGCTCATACTCATACTTGCTCGTCGCATGCGCCGATTGAACGAAACCCAAACCTGCCAACGCAACAGCAAACAAGAACAATCGCAACCACGCATTGCGCGGATCATCTAAAGTCCACGTGAAAGTGCGTTCCTTCTTCCCCGCGATTGATTCGGCCACCAGCTTGCGTGACAACGTAGTCGAATGCTTGCTTTTCTTCGTTCGACAGGTCTCTGTTACGCACATCGATTGCCGTGCGTTTCAAACGGTTTGAAATATAGACGCCGTGAGAGACCTGCTCTTCAATCACGTGGGTCATTGCATCTACAGTGGCCTCTTCGCCCGAATTGTGCAGCCTTTCGTATACGTCCTCAATCTCAGCGTACGCTTGGTGATTAGCATAGCGCACGTGCCGGTTAGCAGCCAGATTATCATACATCGCCTTGGCCTGTCTTCTCGGTTTGCGCGTTCCGCTGGTGATCTCGAGTTGCTTGCCGGTCCGGTCGTAGAAATCCGGTTGTATCTTCTCGAGAAACCGGCGTGCATCGAAAGACAGCTCCACGCCGCTATCCGGCTTGTACTCGGTCCGTTTTCGATCCTCCGATCCCCGGACAAACCCGTCGCGACACGCGCGATTGAGCGTTTCGCCGCTGACGATTCCGTTGACTTCGATCGAGTTTTTCCTCTGATACTCGCCCGTGGCTCGCTCGGTATCGTAGTCAAATTCGCCATTGATTGAGCCGCGGTAGATACCCTTTGCTTTGAGAAACCGCTGCCACGCAAATACATCGGGGCCTCGAGTGCCGCGTCTGAGTGAATCGCTTGAGTTCATGGAGATCCTTCGCTTGCGGACGCGAGCGGACAAGGCGGGCATCGCCAAGACTACGGATTCGCGGCATCAAGTCAACTGTCAGTGGA
>Ga0335069_10001591_pt1 | contig 36357 bp, 30 predicted proteins | sample Lox_Sample_11_FD_206714 | JGI IMG/M metagenome (GOLD analysis project Ga0335069, IMG submission 206714) | Soil microbial communities from Loxahatchee National Wildlife Refuge, Florida, United States - Lox_Sample_1.1 | ecosystem: Environmental > Terrestrial > Soil > Wetlands | place: USA... | reverse complement strand
TCCGTGCCATCGAGCGGTGAAGACTCCGTGGGGAAGCCGGGCGTCTCCACGCTCACGTTCCCCTTCCCGTCGAAGCCGATGGTGTAGCTCGGACGGATCTCCGAGCGCTTCATCAGCTCGCTCCGGGCGATGCCTCTGCCAATCATGCCTTCGGTGGCGCGGTCCACCGCGGCCTCGACGGCGGCGCGCTCTGCAGGGGTTCCGGCGTAGGTGTACGTTCCGGCATAGCGCTTCTCGTCGGGACCAAGCGTGGGCCGGACCGACGCTCCCATCGGGGAACTCGGCTCCAGGCTCGTCTCCTGGGGGTTCGAGGCGGGGCAGGCGGACGCGCTGATGGCGAATGCCGCCCAGGCCCAGGTCATCGATGTCTTCATCGGTAAACCCTCGCAGAAAGGCGAAGGGGGTCGGAAGACGGTGCTGGTGATGCACCCTGGTGATGATTACCCGCTAGAGGTCCAGCGGGCCGAAGTGCAGCGGCGTGTCCTTGTTGATCAGCCCGGGTCGACCCATCTGCGGCAGGAGGTTGGTGCTCGCGCCCACGGCGGTGGACAGCGTGCCCGTCGAGCCGAAGGTGGTGTCCGAGCCACCCAGCATGCGCAGCACCTGAGCATAGAGGTCGCCCAGCGAGTTGACCTGGCCCACCACGTGCCGCCCCTGCCCCTTGGGGAAGGCGCCCTTCATCCCCGCCAGCACCACCGGGTAGTTGTAGCAATAGTGCCCCGAGCCGTAGCCGAGGTCGCTCACCCAAACCACCAGGGTGTTGTCGAGCATCCTGCTTCCATCGCTCTCGCGAATGGCGGCCAGGCGCTGGATCAACTTGGTGAAGTACTTGGAATAGAAGCCAAAACCCGTGGTGAGGCTGGCCGGGCTGGGGTCGTTGGGGCTGCCGTCGCCGTGAACGCTGGCGTGCCAGTTGCCGGCGATGTACGGGCTGGTCGCCGGCGCGAACTCAGTCACGAAGCCGGGGTCGAACTGGGCCCAGAAGTTCAAGCTGGCGGTGCGGGTGACGTCGCAGGCCAGCGCCTGGACCAGGGTCTCGATCTGCGTCTGGGCGAAGACGTCGTCATGCTCGCCCTTTCGAAAGTTGGGCCAGTTGTAGTTCGGCACCGAGCTGGTCGCCGGCGGCGCACAGCTCAGCGGGGCAGGCGGCGTGGTGGGAGGCACCGCGGGGTAGCGCAGCTCGGTGTCGCGGATGAACTGGGCATGCTGATCGAGCCGCGCCTGGTCCGCCGAGTTCAGGCCGGCCCGAAAGCTGCTGAAGCCCTTGGCGACCGCGTCGAGAATGCTGCCTCGCCGGGCGACGAGACGGTCTTGCAAGGTGGGAGTCGGCGGCGGTGGGGGCGGCGCACCCACCTGCACCGAGGCGAAGAGGTCGCGGATCAGCTGTACCGGGTCGATGCTCTGGTAGTTGCCGGGCGTGCCGTTGGGCCCGAGGAACACGTCGTTCTCGGTGACCGAGTTGTCGAAGGGCGCCGCTTGCCCGGGGATGACGATGGCCATCTTCTGGGCAGGGCTCGACCGCAGCCGCAGGCCCGCCACGTAGTCGATCGATGGTCCCTTGGCGTTGCCCCCGTTCGGGACGACGCAGGTCATGCAGGTGGCGCTCGCGCTGGCGTGCCCGTCGGGGTCGCCCGAGGTGTGCCGTACGATGTTGTCGATGTTCGACAGGGTGACGATCTCGTTGCTGATCGGTGCGAGCGCCGCCAGCGCTCCACTGGGCGCCGTGCCCACGGGCGGCAGCGGGCCGGTGGTCGATCCCGGCGACCAGTTCTCTTTGCTGCCCGGCCCCACCACCCGGCCGTGGGGATGGAACACCACCACCAGCCTCTTGGGAGGTGCCGCGGTCTGGGCGAACGCGGTGCGCGGCGCCAGGGCCTCGAGCATCGGCAGCGCCAGGAGCGAGCCACCCGAGCCGATCAGGAAACGGCGGCGATCGATTCGCTGGCTCACTGGTCACTCCGGTGGGTGAACGCGTCGGTGCCGATCATCGCCATGATCGCCTGGCTCAGCGTTCCACCGGGTGCGGTGAGCGCATCGCCGATGGCTTGAATCGCGCAGACGTCGGCCGGCGTCTCCATCCGTGACACGGTGAAGCGAAACACCTGGGTCCCCAGGCAGGTGGCGACCTGGGGCTCCTTCAGCAGCTGCTCCATCATCGAGGTCTGGTCGGCGAACGACAGGTCGTGCCCGGCCACCCCCGGTTTCGCTCCCACGCCGGGGAGGACGCCGGAGGGGTCGACGGTCTTGCCACTCCCGTAGCTGGTGCGGTACCGGCCCACCGCGTCGAACTGCTCGAAGGCCAGCCCGGCCGGGTTCATCAGGGAGTGGCACCCGGAGCACTCGGCGCGCGCCACCACCGCCGCCGAGATGTCCTTGCCGGTCGGGTTCGACGGCAGAGGCAGTGAGCCGAAGATCGACTGCGCGTCGGCCGGCGGAGTTCCGAGGTTCTCGCACAGCAGGTGCTTGCGAATGAATCGGCCGCGAAAGACGAATGATGTCTCGCTCTCGTGCGCCAGCGAGGCCAGCATCGCCGGCTGGGTCACCACCCCCGAGTAGCGCCGGGCGTCGAGCGAGACCTTGGCCCACTGACCCGAGGGGGGGGCCGTCACTCCGAAGAACGCGGCCATCTTCCCATCGACGAAGGCGTCGGTGCTGCGGAGCAGCGTGCGCAAGGTGCCCTGGCCACGAACCTGGTCGACCACGAACCGATCGAACGAGTCGTTCATCGACTGCGCGGTCGCCGCGTCGAAGAAGGGGAACGCGCTCTGGTCCTTGTCTGCCGGCGTCACCTGGGTGGTGCCCGTCCACTCCCGGAAGAACCGGGCGATGGCGGTGTTCGCCTTGGTCGAGGCCAGCAGGCGGGTGGCCTGTGCCGTGAGCGTCGCCGCGTCGGTCAGGGTCGGCGCAGCCGCCAGCAGCGCGTCGTCGGGGATCGAATCGGTCAGCATGAACGACAGCCGGCTCGCCAGCTCGTAGCCGTCGAGCGGCCGCCCCGTGCCCGCGGCGGCTTCGGCCACGTACAGGAACTGCGGCATCTGCAGCAGGTGGTCGACCAGCATCGCCATCGACTCGGCGAAGCTGGCACCCGAGGCCACCCCGGCCCGGTATTCGTCCAGCAGCTCCGTTCGCTCGGCAGTCGTCAGCGGCCGCCGGTACGCCCGCTTGCCGTAGGCGTCGAGGAAGGTGTTCACACAGCCTTCGTTGGGGGCCGACGTTGCACAGGGCGTCAGCTGGGCCAGGGCGGCGGGCAACTGCAGCGCCACGTCCTCGGCGGCGAACATCAGTTGCTCCGCGCCGCCTGCTCCGATGTCGTTGAGGACCGCCTCGGTCGAGAAACCCGTGACCGACTTGCCCGCCGAGCCCGGGAACTTCGCGCTCGGGCTGAGGCGGCCGTCGAAGACGTCCGAGATGGCGTTCTGGTACTCGACCGTGGTCAGTCGCCGGGCCTGCGTCGCCGCGGGATGAATCCGGTCGTCGCAGACGTAGCGGCCGCTCGGCATCTGCGTCGGCGGGATCGCGGGTGACGATGTCGAGCCCGGAGGACCAACGATCGAGCCGGTGCAGCCCGCGAGCGACAGCAACAGCCAGGTACAGGAACGAGCTCTCGCCACGGTCCGGTTCACAGCACGTTCCGAGTGCTCTGACCAGACCAGCCGGCCCAAGTGCTCGCTGCCGGAAAACTGCGGTAGCACCGTCACCCACAGCTGTACCTGAGGTCCACCAGCCGCCAGGGTCCAACCGCGCAGAGCCCTTCGTTGCAGGCTCACTGGCCTGCGGCCGGAGGAGCGCCGCCCGCGGCTCCGGTCCATAGGGTCACGTCGACTCGAGCGACGTAGCGTGAATCTCGGGCCAGCCGCAGCTCGATGTCCCGGAGCAGAGATTTCACACCGGCGCCATCGAGCCCGTCGTCGATGTCCACGCGCGCCATCACCCAGAGACGGTGCGGGCCGAGGAACGTCACCAGCATCTCGGGCACCCCGCGAACGCCGGGCCGTCCGGCGATGATCTCCATGACTCTCCGGTGGATGTTCGCCGGAGCGCGACGACCGATCAGGAAATCGCCGTTTCTTCGGGCCAGCTGGATGGCCACGTAACCAAGGACCAGACCGATCAGGATCGCGGCCAGCGCGTCGGGGACCTGGGATCCGGTGAGCTGCGTGAGCCCGATGCCTGCCGCGGCGATCAGGTTACCGACCACGGCTGCGAGGTCCTCGGCGAAGACTGCGCGGGAGATGGGATCGGAGCTGAGATCGAAATACTCGAGGAACTCTCGGCTGAACTCGGTCGCCTCGTCGCGCAGCTGACGGTAGGCACGCAGCAGCGACACGCTCTCCAGGACGACCGCGACGCCGAGCACCACATAGGCGACGGTCGGGGACGCCGAGGTTCCCGGGTGGAGAAGCTCGGCCACTCCCTCCCGGATGGAGAGCAGCGCACCGGTGACGAACACGCCGAGCGAGGCGATCAGCGCCCAGAAGTACGCTGCACGACCATGCCCCAGCGGATGCTCCTCGTCGGGCGGCAGCTCGCTCCGGTTCTGGGCGATCAGCAGCAAGACCTCGTTTCCGGTGTCGGCCAGGGCGTGGAAGGCCTCGGCGAGCATCGCGCTCGACCCGGTCAGGGAGGCCGCCACCAGCTTGGCCAGCGCCACTCCGAGGTTGGCGGCCAGCGCCACCATGACCGTCCAGCGGCTCTCGGTGACTGGTCGCCTCTGCTGCACGCTGGACATCCGCCTTGACTAAGCGAAGGAGAGGGCTCCGGGCAAAGCGGACACGTCACGGGCGAAGCGACGGTGTAGGGTTCCCCGGGGCAAGGACAGGGGATCCGGATGCCGATGCGAGACGAGGCGAAGGCCGGTGTCCTGGTCCTTCTGTTCCGGCCTCTGCAATGGGATGCGCGCGCTGACCGGAGGGGATCATGAGCATCGAACGAGAGAAGCAACTGGCCGCCGAGGCCGCGGCGGAGCTCGTGGAGTCCGGCATGGCCCTGGGCCTCGGGACCGGGTCGACGGTGGCCTTTCTGCTTCCGGCGCTCGCGCGGCGACGGCTTGCGGTCCGCTGCGTCGCCTCGTCGGTGCGGACCGAGGAGGTCGCCCGCGGGCTGGGTCTCTCGGTCGAGCCGTTCGATCGACTGGATCGGCTCGACCTGGCCATCGACGGGGCGGATCAGATCACCCCCGACGGCTGGCTGGTCAAGGGCGGCGGCGGCGCGCACACCCGGGAGAAGATCATCGCCGCGGCAGCCGGCCGTTTCGTGGTCATCGCCGACTCGAGCAAGCCGGTGCCCGCGCTACGGTCGCCCATACCGGTGGAGCTTCTCGCCTTCGGCCTCCCGGCGACCCTGCGCAGACTCCAGCCCGTCACCCTGCGCGACGCGCCTCGTAGTCCCGACGGCGGCGTCATCGCGGATTACCAGGGGTCAGTGGGCGACCCAGCGGCGCTGGCGGAATGGCTCGAATCCATTCCCGGCCTGGTTGGGCATGGCCTCTTTCCCCCGGCGCTGGTCAGCGAAGTGCTCATCGCCCGGGGGGAGTCGGTCGAGCGGCGACTGCCTCAGGCCAGCGTCCGCCGCGCCCGGTGATGCCCGGCGCGACCCCCGCTGCCTTGACCGCCAGAGGCCAGTGTGGAGCAATGGCCAGCAGGGGGTGAAGGTGATGGAGCATCGGTTCGCCGCCCTCCTTCTGCTCGTCGGAACGGCTTCTGCCGGCGCGAGCCCGTCCACGCCACGACCGCGAGACGTCGGCGAGTGCGACGAAGCCGTCCGCCTGCATCCGCGCGAGCACGAGGCCTGGTTCTGTTACCGAAGGCTCGCCGACAGCTGGTCGCGTGGGTTCGTGCCCCTGGTCGACCACCTGGAGAAGCGGCTGGCCCGCCATCCCGGCGACCACATGAACGAGCTCTACCTGGCACTGCTCGCGCTGAACGCCCAGCAGAACTCGCGGGCGGAGCCGCTCCTGCGCTCGTCAGCCGAGGGGTTCCATGCGGACCACGACCAGGCGAGCGAGATGAAGGCGCAGAGCCTGCTCGTCGCCATGCTCTGCCGGGACCGGCGGTTCGCCGATGCCCTCCCGGAGCTCCGACGCCTGGAAGGGCTGGCCGAAGCGAGCAACGACGCCGAGTCGCGCGCCGACGCCTGGCTGCGCGCCAACTACTGTTACTTCAACCGATCGGACTTCGGACGTTCAGCGGCGCTCCTCAACCGCGCCAGTGCCGAATTGCAGGGCGTGCCCCGCTCGCCCCGCGTGGCCCTGCTCCAGCGCCTGACGCTCGATGGCCTCGGCGCGTCCTACAGTGTCATGGGTCGACACGCCGACGCCTTCGCGGTGATGCAGCACGCGCTGGAGATCGCCGATACCGACATCGCTCGGGCGGAGACTCGCCATCGTCTGGCGTACGAAGCGGTGCACCTGGCGGACGACGGCCTGCTCGGCTGGGACGAGGTCGATCGTCTGATCGGGGCATCGCTGGACATGGAGCCGGTGGTGGGCCGTCCCTACCTCCAGGTGTACGAGACGCGAATTCTCTTCGCGCTCCGAGCAGGCCCCACGCCCGAGGGACTGGCGAAGCTCGAGGAGGCGGTGGCCTTTGGGCGGAAGCAGTACCCACACACGGCGATGATTGCCCTCCGGCTCCTCGCGATGATGAAGTTCGATCTCGACCCAGCGCATCCCGAGATGCCGCTCGCGCTGCTCGACGAGTCATTCTCTGCCGCGCGGGAAAATCGGGTGCAGCTGGAGGATGCGAACGCGCTCCTGACGAAGGCCTACATCCGGTTCCGGACCGGCCCGCGCGCGCAAGCGATCATGGACGCCGAGGCCGCGCTCGCCGAGTTCGACCGGGTGCGCGACCGGCAGCCCGAAGCGATGGTCCGGGCGTTCGCCTCCGCCGAGACCTCGTACGCGCACGAGCTGGTGGCCGGATATCTGCTCGACCCGGCGCACGGGACACCCTCCGCGACCGACGCCGATCGGGCCTTCCAGATCATCGAGCGGCGCCGGGGCCGGGTCCTGCTCGGTGCGCTGATGGCTGCGCGCGCGCTCCCACCACCCCCCGGCCCGCTGCGCGCCCGTCGCGATTCGCTCCGCGCGGCGCTGGCCGGCGCCCAGAAGGAGCTTCTCGAGCCGACGCTGGTGGGCGAGGGCCGGCAGCGGGCGCTCGCCGAGCTCACCCGGCTCGAGACGGCGGCGGAGGTCCTGCGGGACGATCTCGCGCGCGAGACCGCGGAGGGGCAGCTGCTGCAATCTCCGCCTCCCACGCTGGCGATGGTGCAGCAGGCGCTGGCGCCCGACGAGGCATTCCTCTCCTTCCAGGTCTGGCGTCGTCAGCACACCGAGGACGCCCCGTTCCAGGACGGAAGCTCCTGGGTGCTCGCCGTCACGCGCGACGCGGTGAGGGCCATCCGCATTCCCGACGACGAAGTGTTGCAGGAGAGAGTGGGCCTGCTGAGGGCGATGATCGAACGGCGGGATGGGTCGGAGGTCGAGGCATCGGTCTCGCTTCACCGCGATCTGCTTGCCGGGGCGTTGGCCGGCCTCCCTGCGCGGATCACCCGACTGGTGGTGGTCCCCGACGGGCCGCTCCACTCACTCCCCATCGGAGTCCTGCGTGAGGTGAGGAGCGGGTTGCCGCTGGCTGCACGGTATGCAGCGTCGGTCGTGCCGTCGGCCGCGCTCTGGCTGCGCTGGCGGACGGGGCCAGCGTCGCCAGTCGGGAACAGGCCAGGGGCGCTGGCCCTGGTGCTGGCCGATCCGATCCTCGGGGACCGCCCCGGCTCGATGAGCCCCGAGGCCACCAGCCCTGTCGCCCGGGAGTCCTCGTTCTGGCTGAGCGGGCTGGCCCTGCGGCCGCTGCCCTTCGCGCGCGAGGAGGCACTGGCCATCTCGCAGGCGCTCGGCGGGAAGACCCGGGTGCTGCTCGGCGCGGATGCGAGCGAGCGGTACCTGAAGACAGCGGACCTCCGCCCCTATCGCGCCTTGCACCTGGCCGCCCACGCAGTGGTGGATGAGGCCAGGCCGGAGCGCTCGGCGCTGGTGCTGACGCCCGGCGCTCCCGAGGAGGACGGGCTGCTCCAGATGAACGAGGTCGTGGACCTCGACCTCCGGGGGAAGCTGGTGGTGCTGGCAGCGTGCCGCACCTCGTCCGGAGCAGTGCTTTCGGGCGAGGGCCCACTGAGCCTGGCGCGTTCCTTCTTCCAGGCCGGCGCGAACGCGGTCGTGAGTAGCCTCTGGCCGCAGCGGGACGACGAGGCGGCGTCGCTGATGGCTGACTTCTATCGGGCGCTCGGCGATGGGCAGCCCACGGCCGTGGCTCTCGCTGCGGCCCAGCGGAAGCGGATCGCGACCGGCGCTCCGGCAGCGGCCTGGGCGGGCCTGCTGGTGCTCGGCGATGGATCTCTGGCCATCGTCTCGCGGGGGCACTCGGTGCGGTCGACGCAGATCCTGGGTGTCGCCGTGCTCCTCGTGGCGGCGGGTCTCGCACTGGGGGCGTGGCGAGGTCGGCGGAGGGGCTCGCGGGCGCAGGGCTCGAGCACCCCGCCAGGCTGACGCGACGTCAGGGTGCCGGGGTCTGGCCCGCCGTGCGCGGGCGAGGGAGCAGCCCCAGGAGCGCCAGTAACGCGATCCAGGGCAGCGGTGAGCTCGCCGCGGTGCTGCAGCCATTCGACGTTCCGCCGCTCGATGCGTTGAGAGTGACGCTGGCCGTGTCGTTGGCCGGGTTGTAGTTCGACGCCGAAGCGATCGAGACGCCGACGCTTGCAGGGCTGGCGGAGTCTGCACGGAACGAGGACCTGACGATCTTCGACGTCTTCGGAGCGATGTCGCCCAGGGCGCAGGGGAACGCAGTCGCGCAATCACCGCTGTTCGAGACCAAGGTGACTCCGGTGGACGTGCTGGAGAGTGTCACCGCGCTGGCCACCGAGGGACCCGGGTTGGTCACGGTGAAGGTGAACGTGCCGGTGGCGCCCGAGCCCAGCGAGCTCGGGCCGGTGCCGGTGACCGAGACGTCCACGAGGAACCAGCCGATGTCCCGGAGCAGGGGAACGGTCAGGTCGAGGTTCGACGAGAGGGAGGGGCTGATCGCCGGCTCCATGAGCAGGGCCGGGGCGGCGGAGGTGTCCCAGTGCACGAGCGAGGAGCCCGGCTGGACCTGGGCCGGGGCATACATCAGGGCCCGCGCCGAGGTGTCGGCGCCGGCGTAGCCCTTGGTGGGATCGCGCCGGAGCGAGCCCGTGACCGCCCCGGCCGCCGCCGCAGCCTTCAGGGCGCCTCCGTCGTCCTGGGTGATGCCGACCACCGGAATGGTGACGTCCGGTGCATAGCCGGTGGGGGCGACGATCCCCGTGGCGTCGTTGGCGATGAGGAGCCCGATCGCACCGGCGGCCTGCGCGTTGCGGGCCTTCTCCACGAAGGTGCAGGGAGCGGCTGGAGGCCCCCGGTCGACGATCGCCAGGGCTCCGGTGAGTGGCTGCAGCGTTCCGCTGTTGGTGCAGGCGTCCCCCGGCGACGCGACGCGGACCGGTGCCGAGAACGCCGCCGTCCCGACGACGGCCCCGAACTGTGCTGGGGCGATGTTCAGGTAGTCCTTGACCACGCTCGGTGTTTGCGGCGCCGCGGTCACGGTGAAGACCAGGGCCCCGCGGAGCGTGGTCGGGACCAGCGACTTGACCGTGGGCCCGTCCCAGGCGAGCCCGTTGCTGGTCACCGAGGCCTTCCGGCCGTTGTCATCGAGTTCAACCCAGTGCTTTCCGCTTTGTTGGTCGAAGAGGAACCGCGACCAGATGTCGGTCTGGCCATTGAGGTTCTTCCCGGTGGTCGGGTCGACGAAGGAGGAGAAGCCGAGCCCGTGTCCAAGCTCGTGAAGCACGACGCTGAGCAGATTGAGCTTCTGGCCGTGGTTCCCGTCAAAGCCGTAGTACCAGTCGACCCCGCCGAGACAGGCCTGAGTCCCGACGCTGGAGTTGAAGTGGGCGACGATCTGGTAGTTGTCGGGGACCGTCCCCGTTCCGGAGAGAAGGGCTCGGCCGGCGAAGCGTTCGGTCTCGGCGGCGACGTACCAGGTGTTCTGCTCGGGGAAGGAGATCCCCGAGGTCCCGCTGGCATACACGACCGGCGAGTACGCCTGGCCGAGCACCCCAGAGGTGGCGTCGCAGGTGAGGGATTCGAAGTCGGCCAGGATGTTGATCGTGACATCGCTGTCCAGGGTCTGGCCCCAGATCCGCGCAGCCTCCTGGAAGACGGCCAGGCGCTGTGTACCGACGGTCGTCCCGGGATTTCCACCGACCGGCGACGCGGGCGTGGGGTCGTTGAACCCGACGCCGGCGGAGTCGGCGTTGTTGACCACCAGCGTGGCACTGGCCCGAGCCACGGTGGTGACCAGGAGCGAGATCAGCAGCACGCCCCTGAGGCTCACTTGCCCGCCCCGTCGCGCGCGCTCCCCGAGAGGAACGCCTCGGCCTGAGGAGCGCTGTCGACGCAGGCGGCGGAGACGGTTCCGTCCGCCTCGAGGCGACCGACGACCACGTGCTGGAAGCCCTCGCCGAGTGTGACGCGCCGCACCTCGCCGCCGCTGGGGACGGCGACCGTCTCGGTCTTCCCTGGCGCTCGGGTGGTGGCCCCTCGCACCGCGTCGACGACCTGGGGTGAGGCGCGCCTCGTTTCGCCCGGAGCCGCGGAGTCAGAGCTCGGGGCGGTTGGTTCGGCGCAGGCCGCGAGGGCGGAGATTCCGCAGGAGAGGAGGGCACAGCGAACGGCACGTGGAGCTCTCAGGCGCATGGATCCTCCGCTGCCCCCTCAACGCGCGGCTGAGCGACTTCATTCAGAGCGGGTCAAGCTCACACCCGGTAGCGAAACGGCCACCGGCTCTCGAGGCCCCTGGATGTCTCTGGGGCCCGGTAGGTCGAACGAGCGGGGCGAGCCCCCTCAGAGCGAGCGCTTCTCGGGGCTGGGGGGAAACATCTCGCCCGTGAAGCCGGTTGCTCCGAAGACCAGCATCAGCGGGAGTCCAACGCCGAAGGCCGGGTCAAGCAACTCCACGCGCCCGCGCGCCCCGATGCTGACCAGGAGGTCGAGGGCACCGGCAACCGCCGTGAACCCGATCGCGGTGATCAATGGCTCCTCGGCCTCGCGCCCTCGGAAGTAGTGCGCGGCCACGAGGGCCGTCAGCACCGGAGCCCCGAAGGTGTAGAGCGCGCTCGCCAGGGTGATTTGGCACGTCGAAACCAGGATAGCCAGAAGCACCGCGCCAAGCGCCCAAGCTGCAAGGCCGTGGACGAGAAGCCGGGGCATCGAGGTCCGGGCAGGGAACACATGACTCGCCGATACGCGCATCGGTCAGTCCTCCTGCTGGGGGCTCGAGCATTGGTCGTGCCGGGGGGAACCCTCGGGAATTCGCGAGGTCGCGGGGCCGGCCGCGCATGCAGAACCGGTCGGCGAGGAAGTGCGCGCAAACCTTGCGCGGACCCGGGGAGCACTTGGCACTGCGTCCAGCCTGAGACCCTAGCGCCCCTGCCGCTCGGCGGAACGGCGCGAGAGCGGGAGCGCGAACCACAGCGTGGCGAAAAGCAGCCCAGTGGCGACCGTGATCGGCACGGCCGCCACCTTTCCGGCGATGACGACGCTGAGGACGTAGACCGCGCTGGTCATCGCCAGCGCGAGAAGCACCACGCCGACCGTCGCCAGCCGGTTGGCGGTACGGAGCATCAGCTCCTTGTCGCGCACGTCCCGACGCCAGTGGAACCGGTGGTAGACCGAGGGAGCCATGAGGAAGGCACAGGAGGCGGTCGTCGTCAGGAAGCAAGTGAAGTAGCCGTACCGGATGAGGGCGCTCATCTCCCGGAAGGTGACGGTGAACGGAACGGTCAGGAGGAACGCGAACAGCAGCTGGACCCCGGGAAGCGCGACGCGGATCTCGTCGAGCATCTCGCCCCACTCCCGGGCGAACTCGGCGGTCTCGCGCGCATCGGCTCCGGGCTCGTCTCGCGGCTCGTACATCCCCTGGAACTGTACAGCTCCTGGCCAGCCTTGGAGCAGTCGCGAGCATGCCTGCTCCGCGCGCGGGTTCTCTACCGGGCGCGCCGGACTCTCTCATCGACCTGCGGAGGGCTCTCGGACAACTGATTCGTTTGTGACGCGCCCCGAAGGGGCGTGCTACAGGCCGAGCGAAATCCTCGCTGGGGGTGCGGTATGGCGCTGTGGCAACGTGCGGCGGCGGAGCTGGTCGGGACGTTCTGGCTCGTGCTCGGAGGGTGCGGCAGCGCGGTGCTCGCTGCGGCCTTTCCCGGCTTCGGCATCGGGTTCCTGGGAGTCTCCTTGGCCTTCGGGTTGACGGTGCTCACCATGGCCTTCGCGATCGGGCACATCTCGGGCTGTCATCTGAACCCGGCGGTGTCGGTCGGGCTGACGGTGGGCGGGCGCTTCAAGGCCTCCGAGCTCCCGGCGTACATCGTGGCCCAGGTCGTGGGCGCAGCGCTCGCGGCCGGGACGCTCTACGTCATCGCCAGCGGCAAGGCGGGGTTCAGTACTGCCGGTGGTCTGGCCAGCAACGGGTACGGGCTGCACTCGCCCGGGCAGTACTCGATGGCCGCTGGGTTCCTCACCGAGGTGGTGATGACCGGCATGTTCCTCTTCGTCATCATGGGAGCGACGGACGAGCGCGCGCCGAAGGGTCTCGCGCCGATTGCCATCGGCCTCTGCCTGACGCTCATCCACCTGGTCTCCATCCCGGTGACCAACACTTCGGTGAATCCCGCGCGGAGCACGGGCCCAGCGCTGGTGGTCGGCGGGTGGGCGCTCGAGCAGCTCTGGATGTTCTGGGTGGCGCCGCTCATCGGTGGCGCGCTCGGGGCGGTGGTCTACGGGCTGGTGGCGACGCCCAGGGCTGCAACGGCACCGGCCGTGGCCCGCAGTTGATCAGAAGGCGGGAGCCCAGGGCGCTCGTCTTGCCCTGGGCCCGGCATGACCTCAGCCGTCGGATCGCCGCCACCACCAGGTCGTCGGCGAATGTCTTCCGGGTGTATTCGGCGCCCCAGGCCAGGATCGGAAGACGGCGACGGAGCATCGCGGCGACTGCACGTGCGCGGCTCACGGGTGGGCGCTCCTCCGGAAGAAGAGGTCGCTGATCTTCTGCTCGCCGAGGACGCGCCCCAGCTCCTTGACCGCGAAGAACGGAACGAGGGCCACGAACACCACCAGGCTGTTGGCGAGGAGCTCGTCGGCCCCTTTGTGCGAGAGCTCCTGGTCGACGTTGCTCGCCGAGACGAGGGGGCAGTTGGTGTAGTGGACTTCCTTCCAGTTCAGCGGGACGGTGCCGAGGTCCTTTGTGCTGCGCCGACGTGGAACGGGACATCGGTCGCCTCCTTTATGACGCGGCACACACCGTCTCGCCGGGGCATGGGGATGGCGGGGCTCGCCTCGCGCGGCGAGACAGCTGGGTGACAGAGTGCTCGCCCTCTCCCCCCCCGGGGCCCGCGGCGTCCTGAGACCTTGGTCTCATTGCCAGAATCCCCTGCAAGCGCATGGACTTCGTGCGAAGGGAGGAAGCATGTCGAATCGAATCATCGGTGCAGTGGGGATCGCGCTGCTTCTCGCGGCGTGTGGACCGTCGAAGGACGAGTTCGCCGCGGCCCAGCGTGATGCCGCCAACTACAAGAAGCAGTATCAGGACGAGACGGCCAAGACCGCCGCGCTGGAGAAGAAGAACGCTGATCTCCAGACGCAGAACGCGGCGCTGACCAAGTCGACCGCCCAGCTCACGGAGGAGAAGGGCGCGCTCGAGGCCAAGAGCAAGCAGTACGAGGAGCTGGCCGGCGCTCTCAAGGAACAGATTGACAGCGGCCAGATCGAGCTGACCGAGCTCCGCGGCAAGATGACCGTGAAGCTCAAGGACAAGGTCCTGTTCTCCTCGGGCTCCGCGGCCATCAACAAGCAGGGCCGTGACGCGCTGGACGCTGTCGCCCACGCCTTCCAGAAGCTCCAGGGCAAGGGGGTGGTGGTCGCCGGGTACACGGACACCGTCCCCACCGGCCCCAAGTCCCCATTCAAGGACAACTGGGACCTCTCCACCGCCCGGTCGGTGAGCGTCGTCCGTTACCTCCAGTCCAAGGGGGTGGACCCGAGGATGCTGGGCGCGGCAGGCTTTTCTCAGTATCGGCCGCTCGCCCCCAACGACACGGAGGCAGGACGGAGCCAGAACCGCCGCATCGAGATCGCCCTGACCGCCGCGGATTACACGCCGCCGGTCGTCGACACGCCCACCGCAGCCGAACCCGCTCCGGCCCCGCCAGCTCGCTGAGAGGCGGTCGATTCCCCCAAGGTCTCACTCGACACGGCGAGGAGATGTCGGTAACTCGCCGTTCCAGAGGGTTCACCCCTGGAGGGAGCATGGCGCGGACAGGCGTCGCTGGGTCGGTCATCGCCAGTGCCCTGGGGGCACTCCTGGTGTCCGTGGGCTGCAAGAAGCCCCCGCCACCGCTCCCTCCACCGACGGTGCTCGTCGCGCCAGCGGTGCAGCAGGACCTCAGCCTCTCGAGCGAGATGGTGGGCACTCTCGACGGCTACGTGAACGCCGAGATCCGGGCGCGGGTGAAGGGCTTCCTCCAGACACAGGACTACGCCGACGGCGCGTTCGTGAAGAAGGGCCAGCTGCTCTTCACCATCGACCCCGCCGAGTACCAGGCGGCGGTGGCCAAGGCCAAGGGTGCGCTCGCCCGGGCCCAGGCGACGCTCGGGCAGGCGAAGGTGACGGCGGACCGCTACCGCCCCCTCGCCGCGAAGCAGGCGGTGAGCCAGCAGGACCTGGACAACGCGGTGGCGGAGCAGCAGGCTGCGGCGGCCACGGTCGACTCGGCGAAGGCCGCGCTGGACGAGGCGCAGCTGAACCTCTCGTACACCCGCATCACCTCGCCGGTGGACGGAGTCGCGGGGACGCCGCTGGTCCGGGTAGGCAACCTGGTCGGCCAGGGCGAGCCCACCTTGCTCACCACCGTGTCGCAGCTCGACCCGATGCGGGTGACGTTCCCGATCAGCGAGGCGGACTACATGCGGGTGGCCACCCGGGTGGTCGCGCTGGAGAATCTGGACCCGCTGGATGCGGGCCCCGAGCGCCGGGTGCTGGAGCTCGTCCTCGCCGACGGCTCGGTCTACTCGCACAAGGGTTGGTTCATCTCGCTGAACCGTGAGGTGGCGAAGGGCACCGGCACCATCCAGGTGCAGACGGTGTTCCCGAATCCCGATCGCATCCTGCGCCCCGGCCAGTATGCGCGGGTGCGCATCCCGCGGGAGGAGCTGGGGAAGGCCCAGATCGTGGTTCCGGAGAGCGCGGTGAGGGAGCTGCAGGGCTCCTACACCGTCGCGGTGGTCGGTCCGGACGACACGGTGCAGATCCGCGCCGTCGAGGTAGGGCCTCGGGTGGGGGGGCTCTGGGCCATCACCAAGGGCGTGAGCGTCGGTGACCGGGTCATCACCGAGGGATCGCAGAAGGTCTCCGACGGGCAGAAGGTCACCCCCAAGCCCGACCCTTCGGTCGTCGGCAGCTCCGGGAACGCTCGGGCTGCGGACGCGGGGAGCTGAGCAGTGATCTCCGCCTTCTTCGTCCGCCGTCCGATCGTCGCGATCGTCATCGCGATCGTCACGGTCATCGGTGGAGCGGTGGCCGCGCTCCGGCTGCCCATCGCGCAGTACCCGGAGATCGTGCCCCCGCAGATCCAGCTGACCACCACGTATACCGGCGCCGACGCTCTGACCATCGAGCAATCGGTGGCCACGCCCATCGAGCAGCAGATGAACGGCGTGGACAACATGCTCTACCTCCAGAGCACCAACGCCAACGACGGCACGCTGACCCAGACCGTCACCTTCGCGCTGGGGACCAACGTCGACATCGACAACGTCCTGGTCCAGAACCGGTACAGCCAGGCGCAGGCGACGCTGCCCCAGGAGGTCAAGAACTACGGGGTGACGGTCAAGAAGAAGCTGCCCTTTCCGCTGCTCATCGTCTCCCTGTTCTCGCCCGACAACCGCTACGACGCCCGCTTCCTCGGAAACTACGCCACCATCAACATCATCGACGCGCTCAAGCGCGTGTCGGGCGTGGGCGACGTGGTGCTCTTCGGCTCGTCGGACTACGCGATGCGGGTCTGGGTGAACCCGGACACGCTCACCCGGCTCAATCTGACCATCAACGAGATCCAGTCGGCGATCAAGGCGCAGAACGTGGTGAACCCGGCGGGGCAGATCGGCGGCGAGCCGGCGCCCGAGGGCCAGAAGTTCACCTACGCCGTCCGCGCGCAGGGCCGGCTGGTGACGCCCGAGGAGTTCGGGGAAATCGTCGTCCGGGCCAATCCGGATGGCTCGCAGGTGCGGCTCAAGGACGTGGCCCGGATCGAGTTGGGCTCGCTCAACTACCAGCAGGACGGCCGCTACAACGGCCGCTCCGGCGGCGTGATCGCCATCTTCCAGACCCCGGGCTCGAACGCGCTGAAGGTCGGCGACGGCATCAAGGCCACCATGGCCGACCTGAAGAAGGGCTTTCCCCAGGGGCTGGACTACGAGGTCGCGCTCGACACGACCCTGCCGATCACCGAGGGCATGCACGAGATCGTGAAGACGCTGATCGAGGCGATGGTCCTGGTGATCATCGTGGTCTTCATCTTCCTCCAGAGCTGGCGGGCGACGCTGATCCCTCTGCTCGCGGTGCCGGTCTCGCTGGTCGGCACGTTCGCGTTCTTCCCGATGCTCGGGTTCTCGTTGAACACGCTGTCGCTCTTCGGCCTGATCCTGGCCATCGGCCTGGTGGTGGACGACGCGATCGTGGTGGTGGAGGCAGTCGAGTCCCACATCCACCACGGTCTGTCTCCGACGGAGGCGACGCTCAAGGCGATGCAGGAGGTACAGGGGCCGGTGATCGGCATTGCCCTGATCCTCTCGGCGGTGTTCATCCCGGTCGCGTTCGTCCCGGGCATCACCGGGCGGCTGTACCAGCAGTTCGCCCTGACCATTGCCATCTCGGTGCTGATCTCGGCGTTCAACGCCTTGACCTTGAGCCCCGCACTCTCGGCGCTGCTGCTGAAGCCGAAGGGCGAGCAGAAGGGGATCGTGGCGAAGCTGGGCGGGAAGTTCAACGCCTGGTTCGACAGGATGACCGGCGGGTACGTGGGCATCACCGGGCGGATGATCCGGAAGATGGTGCTCTCCCTGGGCTTGCTCGGCGGCGTGGCGCTGCTGGCCGGCTTCCTCGGTTCGAGGATCCCCACCGGCTTCGTCCCCGACGAGGACCAGGGCTACGCGCTGGCCTTCATCCAGCTGCCTGACGCGGCCTCGCTCCAGCGCACCAGGCAGGTGGGCAAGAAGATCGAGGAGATCATGGCAAAGACTCCGGGCATCCGGAGCTACACCGTGATCAGCGGCTACAACATCCTCACCGGCACCGCCGCCAGCTACACCGGGACGGTGTTCATCGCCTTGCACGAGTGGGCGGAGCGGAAGCACGAGAACGAGTCGGCAGCCGGCATCATTCGTGCGCTCAACATCGCCTTCTCGCAGATTGCCGAGGCGCGGATCCTGGCCTTCGGTCCTCCGGCGATCCCCGGCATCGGAACGGCCGGTGGCGCGGACATGATGATCCAGGACCGGAGCGGCAAGTCGGTCGAGTTCCTGGCGGAGAACGTGAACAAGTTCCTCGCCGCGGTCCGGAAGCGGCCCGAGTTCCAGGCGGTGACCGTCAACTTCTCCCCCGCGGTGCCGCAGATCTTCGTCGAGGTGGACAAGGACAAGGTCCTCAAGCAGGGCGTGGCGCTGACCGACGTCTACGGCGCGATGCAGGCCTTCCTCGGCGGCAGCTACGTCAACGACTTCACCCGCTTCGGCCGGCAGTGGAAGGTCTTTCTCCAGGCCGAGGGCGCGTCCCGGGTCAACCCCGACGACATCCGGGACTTCTACGTTCGCAACAGCAGGGGGGACATGGTGCCTCTCTCCACGCTGGTCACGGTGAAGAACGTGAGCGGTCCCGAGTACACCGTGCGCTTCAATCTCTTCCGTTCGGCCGAGGTCATCGGCTCGGTCGCTCCCGGCGTCAGCTCCGGACAGGCGCTGCAGGCCTTCGAGGAGGTCGCGGCGCAGACGCTGCCCCCGGAGATCGGCACCGCCTGGACCAACCTCTCGTTCCAGCAGAAGGCGTCCGAGGGGGGGACTCTTGCGGTCTTCGGGATGAGCCTGGTCTTCGTGTTCTTGATCCTCGCCGCCCTCTACGAGAGCTGGTCGCTGCCGTTCAGCGTGCTCCTCAGCACGCCCATCGCGGTGCTCGGGGCGTTCCTCGGCCTCCTGATGCGCCACTATGACTTCGACGTGTACGGGCAGATCGGCCTGGTGATGCTCATTGGCCTGGCGGCGAAGAACGCCATCCTGATCGTCGAGTTCGCCAAGATGGAGCACGACCGGGAGGGAAAGCCACTGGTGGAGGCGGCCCTCCAGGGCGCCAAGCTCCGGCTCCGGCCCATCCTCATGACCTCGTTCGCCTTCATCCTCGGCTGCGTGCCGCTGTGGACGGCCGCCGGCGCCGGGGCGGCGTCGCGGCGCATCCTCGGCACGGCGGTGATCGCCGGGATGTCTCTGGTGACCGGGCTCGGCGTCTTCATCATCCCGGTGCTGTACGTCATGGTGGGAAAGATCGTCGGCGAGAAGAAGGGACCCGAGCCGACGCCCACGGTGGCCCACGGAGGAGGGGCGACCGCGGTCGCCGGGGGGGAGCCGTGAGGAGAGCGCTCCTCGCCGCGACCATGGCGCTGGCCACGACCGGCTGCCTGATGGGCCCCGACTACCAGCGCCCGGTGGTGCCCACGCCACCCGCGTACCGGGACGCGCCGCCCGGGCAGGACACCGCGACCCTCGCCGACCTCCCGTGGTGGGCGGTGTTCAAGGATCCCCAGCTGCAGTCGCTGATCGGCGAGGCGGTCCAGAACAACCGTGACCTCCGGGCCGCGATCGCCCGCGTGGAGCAGGCGCGGGCACTGGCGCGGATCCAGAAGGCGCAGATCCTCCCTGCGGTCGGGGCCAATGCGGCCGCCAGCTACGGGCGGGGAAGCATCGCCACGCCGACCGAGGACCCGAAGAGCGGTGCAGCCTTCGAGCTGGACGCGCGGATGTCCTGGGAGATCGACGTCTGGGGCCGCATTCGACGCGGCACCGAGGCCTCCGTCGCCGAGTACCTCGCCACCGAGGAGGGGAGGCGCGCGGCCACGGTGAGCCTGGTGGGGGATGTGGCGGTGGCCTATGTGCAGCTCCGGCAGCTCGATGCGCAGCTCGACGTGGCGAAGCGAACGGTCGCCAACTACCAGCGCACCCTGCAGCTGTACACCGACCGCCTCCAGGGCGGGGCGGGGAACAAGCTCCCGGTCACCACCGGTCGCGCACAGGTGAGCGACGCGCAGGCGGTGGCCCTGGATACCGAGCGGCTCATCGTCCGGCAGGAGAACCTCCTCTCGCTGCTCCTCGGGCGTCTGCCCGGTCCCATCGCCCGGTCCAGCGCGGCACCCGCGTTCCAGACCGGTTCGGTCCCGGCAGGCCTGCCTTCCTCGTTGCTCGAGCGTCGCCCCGACGTGCTCTCGGTGGAGCAGCGGCTGGTGGCGGCCAACGCCAGGATCGGCGTGGCCAAGGCGGATTTCTTCCCCCGCTTCAGCCTGACTGCGCTCGCCGGCTTCGCCAGCCCGGACCTGACGAAGCTCTTCGACCCCTCCAAGTCCTTCGTCTGGAGCGCTGGGGGGAGCGTGAGCTGGCTGGCCCCCATCCTCCAGGGCGACGCCCTGCATGGCCAGGCGGAGGCGGCCTCGGCGCAGTGGGAGGAGGCGAAGAACGTATACGAGTCGACCGTGCTCACCGCCTTCCGCGAGGTCGCGGACGCGCTGGACGACGTGCAGCGACTTGACGGCGTGGTCCAGCAGCGCGAGGAGGAGGTGGCCAACCTCACCGAGTCGGTCGGTCTGGCGGTGGACCGGTTCTACGGAGGCGTGGCCAGCTACCTGGAGGTGACCACCACCCAGAACCTCCTGTTCCCCGCCGAGCTGAACCTCGCGGCGGTCCGCGCGCAGCGCACCGCGGCCTTCATCAACCTGTACCGCGCGCTCGGCGGCGGCTGGCAAGTGCCACCGCCCACGGCGCCGGCCCCTGTCGAACCCACGGCGGCCAAGCCGCAGTAGCACCCACGAAGGAGGTACACGATGCGTCTGTCGAACTCAGTCCTCATCGCCGCCCTGGCGCTGGCCGCACCCGCACTGGCGGACGACGCCCCGGCCAAGGCTCCCAAAGCCTCGTACAGCAAGAAGGAGACGAAGACGGTCAAGGCCACCGTGAAGGCCATCGACCTGGCCACGCGTCACGTGACGCTGACCACCCCCGATGGCATGGACCACGACTTCACGGTCGGCACCCAGGCCCGGAACCTTCCCCAGGTCAAGGTCGGGGACGACGTCTACGTGCAGTACCAGGAGGCGCTCGCGGTCGACGTGAGCGAGGCCGATCCCACCAAGCCGCTGCCCCAGCCCACCGAGGCCGTGGCGACCGATCGTGCCGAGGCGGGCAAGAAGCCTGAAGGCGCCGTCGCGCGCACCGTCACCCTGAACGGGACGGTGCAGGCGATCGATCTGGCGAAGAAGACCGCCACCATCAAGGGCTCCGGCGGCAACACCGTCGAGGTGAAGATGCAGCACCCGGAGCGGTGGCAGAACGTGAAGGTTGGCGACACCGTCACGGCGAGGTACTCCGAGGCGCTGGCGATTTCGGTTCAGCCTGCGGGCCCGAAGAAGCCGCCCGCAAAGACCTCGGCGCCGAAGGCCCCGCCGGCGAAGTAGTCGGTTCGGTCCGAGGTGCGTGGAGCCCGCGGGTGCCCCGCGGGCTCGTTCGCCCCAGGGGGGCTATGCCAGCACCCCGGCCCGCTCGGTGAGGTGGACCAGGTCCACCACCGAGCCGGCGCCGAGCTTGTGCATCACCCGGCCCCGGTGGACCTTGATGGTCTTCTCGCTGGTCCCCAGCTCGGTGGCGATCCGCTTGTTGGACTTGCCGCTGGCGACGTGAAAGAGGACCTCGCGCTCGCGCGGGGTCAGGCTGGCGAGGAGACCGGAGGCCTGGTCGATCTGGTTGCGGGTCTGCCGCCACTCGGCCTCCCGGGCGAGGGCGCGCACCACGGCCGAGAGCAGGGCGTCGGCGTCGACCGGCTTCTCCAGGAAGTCGATCGCGCCTTCCTTCATCGCCTGCACGCTGCTGCCCACCCCTCCCTCACCGCTGACGAAGACCACCGGGATGGGCTCCCCCCGCTCGTGCAGCAGGTGGAAGAGCTCCAGGCCGGTGAGTTCCGGGAGGGCGAGGTCGAGGACGAGGCAGCGCGGCCGGGCTTCCGCGAGCCGCTCGAGTAGCTCCCGTCCCGAGCCGAAGGTCTCCACCGCCAGGGCGGTGGTCCGAAGCAAACGGGCGAGCGCCGTGCGGACGCTTGCGTCGTCGTCAACGACCCAGACCAGCGGCCGCTCATCTGCATCCGCATCGGCGGAATCGAGGGCCGCACTGCGGGTGAAGGCATGCATGGGCGGACTGTTGTACAGGAATCGTGCCGCGAGTGGGTGGCCGGTTTCCAGTTGAAATTCCGGCGGAAGCGGCCCCTGTCCCGGACCGTCCGCGCAGAGTCTGCGCGCACCGCGCCCTCAGACGCGCCGGATGGGCAGCCAGACCTGCATCGTGGTGCCAGGTCCGGCCCGCTCCAGCGGCTGGATGCGACCGCCGTGCGCCTCGACGATGGATCGGGCGATGGCGAGCCCCATCCCCAGTCCGTTCGGCTTGGTCGTGAAGAACGCCTCGAACAGCCGGCGGCGGGTCCCCGGGTCGAGCCCGGGTCCCTGATCGCCCACGTCGATCCGGATCCACCGGTCTCCTCCCTCGGCGACCGTCTGGATGTCGATCACCCGCTGCGTGGGGTCGATGCCCTCCATCGCGTCGGCGGCGTTCATCAGGAGGTTGACCAGGACCTGCTGAAGCTGCACCCCATCGCCCTGGACGACCGGAACGGACTCGCCCAGGACACGCGCGAGCTTCACCCCGCGGCGCGTCATCTCGGCTCCGAGGAAATTGGTGACCGTCTCCACCAGGCCGTTCACGTCCACCGGGAGGTGCTCCGTGGGCCTCCGCTGGAGGAAGCTCCGGATGCGGGCGATCGTCGCGCTCGCCCGGTTCGCGTCCTGCACGATGTCCTCCAGCGCCGCTCCGATCTCGGCCAGGTCCGGGACCGGCCTCGAGAGCAGCTGACCGGCGGCGCGGGCGTTGGTCACGATGGCGAACAGCGGCTGGTTCACCTCGTGGGCGACCGAGGCCACCACCTCGCCCATGGCGTTCACCCGCGCGCTGTGCGCGAGCTGCTCGCGCAGCTTCACCTCCTGGTCGGCCGCCTGCTTCCGGGCGAGCGCGTTGGCGAAGACCTCGCTGATCAGCCGGAGTGAGCGGACGACGTGCGGCGTCCACTGCACTTCCCGGCGAAACGACGAGAATCCGATTGCCCCGATCACCCGGTCGCCAACCATGAACGGAATCGTGAGCTGGGAGCGCATGCCCACCTTGACGCAATACTCTCGTTCGGCGGTGGCCTCGGGGGGGAAGTCGTCCGGGATCCGCTCGAGACGCAGCATCTCTCCCCTGCGGATCAATGCTGCGTACCAGGGCAAAGCGACGGTCAGATCCCCCTTGGGCATGGGAGGGGCATCGGCCGACGCCTGGCTATGGGTGACCTCCATCCGCTGCCCGTCGGCCGAGATCTCGGCGATGCTGCTCCGGCCCAGCCCCATCGCTTCGAGCAGCAGCTTCAGTCCCCAGTCGATCTGGTGGTCCACCTGGTCCGGGGTCAGTGAGACGAACCTTGCGGAGAGCTCCGAGAGCTGCTGTTCGAGGAGCTCGGGCTTCTCGAAGGCAATCGTCGACGCTGGCATCCGCCGTGCCTCCGTCCCAGGATGAGACCAACGTCGTATAGCAGTTTCGCGCCCGCCGTCCCTACGGTAGCTGAAACTCCTGGTGGAGGACCGCGATGTGCGCGAGTCGAACAATCTCGTCGCGTCCCTCGCCGACTCTGACGGTGGCAGTCGTCGACGACGATGCCGCTGCGCGGCGAGCGCTGACCCGGATCCTCCGGGCCGGGGGGCTCCGGGTGGCCTCGTTCTCCACCGCCGAGGAGCTGCTCCAGGAATACGAGACCACTCACCCGGGCTGCCTGGTGCTCGACGTGATGCTCCCGGGGATGAGTGGTCCGGACCTGGTGGACCGGCTGCAGTCCTCCCCGGGCGCCCCTTCGGTGGTCTTCGTCACCGGGCGGATCGACTCTCCCCATACCCTGAAGCAGCGCGGACTGGGCCACATCACCTGCCTGCAGAAGCCCTTCGAGCCCGGGCTCCTGTTGGAGGCCGTGGCGCAGGCGATGAAGCCCCGTGGCTGACGCGCGCCTGGTGAGGAGAGAGCCATGGTCATGACCACCGTCCCGGCGCTGTTGCTGACGGCTCTCCTCGGCGCGAGCCCGGCGGCCCCGGCGAAGAAGCCCTCCTTCAGAGTGGACTACGAGGACACGACCAGGCCCGAGCTCGCGCCGCTCGCGGCGAAGATGAAGGAGCGGCACGTCCTCGAGGCGGCGGCGGAGATGCTCAATGCCCTCAAGCTGCCGCGGCAGCTGACCCTCAAGGCTGCCAGCTGCGGCGAGTCCAACGCGTGGTACGACAACGAGACCGACGTCATCACCTTCTGCTACGAGCTGGTCGCCGACTTCGTGAAGTCTGCCGCGAAGTCAGAGCGCTTCAGGCTCACTCCGGAGCAGGCGATCATCGGCCCCTTCCTGTTCATCGTGCTCCACGAGACATCGCATGCCGTGTTCGCCGTCCTCGCTGTCCCGATCCTCGGCCGGGAGGAGGACGCCGCCGACCAGGTCGCGACCTTCGGCGCGATCCGGATCGGCGGGGACTTCGCCGAGCGCATGCTGCGGGCCACGGCCTTCATGTACGACCAGGATTCGTCGGCCCGGAAACCGGGCGAGGACGACTTCGCGGACGTTCACGGGCTGGATCGCCAGCGTTACTACAACGTGCTCTGCCTGGCCTGGGGCTCCGACCCGACGAAGTTCGCCTTCGCCAAGGAGCTGGGAAAGCTCCCCGACGAGCGCGCCGAGGGCTGCGCCGACGAGTTCAATCAGGTCAGGTACGCGGTGGAGACGCTGATCCGCAAGCACGTGGACCAGAAGGAAGTCGCGCGGATCCGCGCCAAGGCGTCCCGCACCAAGTTCGCCAAGTGAGGAGGTGCGCCCGGCCGCCGGGCGCCGTCTCTACTTGGCAGCCGCCTTCGCGGCCTTCTTCGCCTCAGCCTGACGGGTCTTGGCGGTCGCCATCACCTGGTACCGGAAGCTCGCCAGAGGGGCCTTCCTGCAGAGGTCCTCTACCGAGCTGACGAAGGACCGGGCCGCCGGGGGATCGAGGATCCAGTTCTCGCCTCCGGCGTGGGTGTACCCGTGCACCCAGGCGACCAGCATCGGGCGGATGTCGTCCGCCTGGGCCAGAAAGGACACGCAGCTGAGGTTCTTGATGTCGACCCGCTTGGCCTCCTCCGCCGCCACCGGCGCAGAGAACGCGAGCAACGTCACGACCACGGACCAGCGAAGACCTCGTCGAGTCATCGGACGTCCTCCCTCGGCTGCGAGCAGGGCCCCAACGTTTCCACACCTACTTGACGGTGTACTTCTTTCCTTCCATGCACGCGGTGTAGGCCTTCTTGAACGCATCCATCTGCTGGTTGACCGCCGCCTGCTGCTGCTGCTTGGCCTGTGCCTCCGCCTGCTGCTGGGCCTGCTTCTTTCCCCCCACGCCGCCCATTCCGCCCGCGGCCGCGCCGATGGCTGCGCCCTTGCCAGTGTCGCCGGCGATCGCACCGATCGCCGCTCCCGCTGCGGCGCCCTTCGCCGCGCCCTTCACCGCGGAGCCCTTCCCGGCCTGGCTGGTGTCGGCCTTGGCGGGCACGGTGGGATTGGTCGGGTCCACGCCGGTCTGCTGCTTGGCCCAGCCGTAGCAGTCGTTGGAGTCCTTGGCCTGCTGGTCCGGGGTCTGGTTGTTGGCCGGGAAGACGTAGACCTTCAGCAGGGAGGCCGCTGCGTCCTGGGTCGGGGCCGCGGCCGGGGCGGCGGGAGCAGCTGGCGCGGGGGCGGGTGCCTGGCCGAGCGCGGAGCCACCTGCCGCGAGCAAAGCGATGAGGCCGAGTTGATTGAGCTGTCGCACGTTCATGTCTCCCTAGTTTCGCTCCCAGGCGTAGCCGAGGCTCAGCCCGAGGAATTGCTGGAACGGCACCCCGCCCGAGGCGAAGGCCATGTTGTAGCGCGCGCTGAGGAAGACGGCGCCCACCGGGTTCTGGAAGAAGACGCCGATCTCCGGCGCCAGGCCGAAGTGGAAATGTGTCTCCTGCGAGGCCGTCTGGCCCACGGCGAAGTAGCGCTCGATGATGTAGCCGCCGATGTTCGCGCCGATGTAGGGCTGGATGTCGCGGTTGGACGAGAGCTTGGGGAACCACCGGGCGTTCGCCAGGACCGGCCAGACGTTCAGGGTCCGGTCCTGGTTCCCGTACACCTCGGTGCCCTTGTAGCTGGTGGTGGTGGTGATGTTCTCGAAGAACACGTTCCACCCGAAGGCCAGCCCCACCGCCAGGTCCCGACGGACGAAGCTCGCCACCTCCAGGCCGACCCCGCGCCAGCTCACGGGATGCGTGTAGTTGTACGTCTCTCCGATGGGGATCGAGAGCTGGTACGAGAGGCCCACCAGCGTCGGCGGGAGCTGGGCGCGGACCCCGGTGGCGGAGAGGAGAACGGTCGCTGCGGCGAACGGGAGGAGCTTGTGCGTTCTCATGGCTTGCCCAGGTAGGGAGACTGGATGAAGGCCTGCGAGATGCCGTTGACCACTCGCTGCTGATCGGTGGACTTGCTCCCGGTCTGGATGCCGCGAATCACGGCCGTCCACACGCCCTTGTACTGGTTCCCCGGAGGCGTGGTGGAGAACGGCGTGATGTCGACGAGCAGCGTGCCGACGACGTAGGTGCTGACACCCACGACGGGCGGGTAGTACGGGTAGCAGCCGTAGTACGACCAGTAGCTGCACCAGTAGCCGTAGTAGTAGTTCACGTTGGTGACCTTCAGCGCGCCCGCGGTCACCGCGATGTCCGGCGTGTCCGTGACGGCCACCTCGGTGTACCCGTGGGCGTTCATCTCGTTCTTCAGCGTGTTGAGGATGAGCTGCTCGAGCGTCGGATCGATCCGGGAGGGCGGGTTGGTGGTTGGATCGCCGCTGATCTCGTAGACCTTGTCCGGAATCGAGTAGGTGCTGGGGGTGGCGAAGTTGAAGGTGGCGTCGTGCGTGGTCGCCACCACGTCGAGGTCGCTGATGTACTCGACCCCCGTTGGATGACAGGCCACCAGCAACAGACAGGCGCCTAGGATGGGTGGTGCGAGGCTCTTCCCGACACGGGACATCGAAGGTCCTCCTCTCCCGAGATGGGGGAAAGGTCTCAGCCGGGCCTAGGGCCCGACAATGAGACCAAGGTCCCACGACTCCTCCGGGATGCGTTTCGAGTAGGGATCGGTCTCCGGCCCGTCACGGCGGCGTCTCGCCCACGACGGGTCGAGCTGCTCGGGCGGTGGTGCCATGACCGGTGTTCAGGGCATCGGAGGTCTCGCTGTCGGGCTGGCCCTGTTGGCAGTCCCTGGGGCCAGCGAAGCAGGAGAGGCCCCGGTCGGGTGCGAGGACAGCGGTCAGTGCCGTGCGCGCCTGGGCAACGGATCCGTCTGTCACTCCGGGGGGTGCGAGCCCTACCGCGACGAGACAGACCTGTTCATCGCGGTGGGTCTCGCGGAAAAGACCCCCACCAGGCCGAAGGCGTTCCAGCCGATGCTCGCCGTGCTCCCGGCGTTCGCCTACAACCCGAGCGTCGGCTTCCTCTTCGGCGCGGTGGGCATCTTCGGCATCCACCTGGGAGACCCGGAGACCACCACCATCTCCAATCTCCAGGCGATGGTGCTCTACACCACCAAGAACCAGTTCATCACCCAGGTGAGCAGCACCTTCCTCACCGAGCGGAACATCTGGGAGTTTCAGGGCGACTGGCGCTTCATGCTCTTCAACCAGGACACGTACGGGCTCGGCACCGGCCACACGCCGGTGAGCTCCGGCTTCACCGTGAACGGCATCGGCACCACCGCGGCGGTCGAGGGCGCCCAGCCAATGAACATGAACCTGCTCCGGTTCCGGCAAAACGCGCTGCGGAAGGTCTGGGGCGATCTCTACATCGGGCCCGGGCTCTCGTTCGATCGCTATTACGGCATCGAGGACCTACGGCTCGACCTGAACGCCAACCCTCCGGTGGTCACCAGCCACTACGCGTACAGCCAGATCGAGGGCTTCGGAACCAAGTCCTACAACACCAACGGGATCAGCCTGAACCTCCTCTTCGACACCCGCGACTCGACCATCAACGCCTATCGCGGCGTGTACGCGAGCTTCTCCTACCAGTGGAACCCCACCTGGTTCGGCAGCGCCCAGGACAGCGGGCTGGTGAGCGGAGAGCTGCGAACCTACCTGGGCCTGTCGTCCGCCGTTCCTCGCAACGTCCTCGCCTTCTGGGTGGTGGCGCAGGGCCAGGTGGGCGGGCACCTCCCGTACCTCGCGCTGCCGGCCATCGGATGGGATGCGCGCAACCGGACCGGGCGCGGATGGATCCAGGGCCGGTTCCGAGGAACGGCCGAGGTCTACACCGAGGCGGAGTGGCGGTTCCGCATCACCGAGAACGGCCTCCTGGGCGGCGTGGTGTTCGCCAACATGTCCACCTTCACCCGACCCCCGGTGAGCTACCAGGGGTACGTCGAGACCGGCGAATCGCTCTTCGAGCATCCGGAATTCGCCGGGGGACTGGGGCTGCGAATCATGATGAACCGGCAGTCGCGCACCAACATCACGCTGGACCTGACGGTGGCCCAGCACACCACCGGCTTCTACTTCGGGGCGGGCGAGGCGTTCTGAGCGCCGCTCACCAGGCCCGGATCCGCCGCCGGTCGACGATGGCGAGGCGGGTCAGGAGCCGATCGCTGTCGTACTCGATCCCCACTCCGACCATGTCCATGACCCCGCCATAGCGGACGTCGCCCCCGGCGAGCGCCAGGAGCTTCCGCTCGCGGGTGGCGAGGTAGCCGTCGAGGTGCGTCCAGATCTCCTGCTTGCCCCAGCCCCGTCGCTGGCCGAGCACGCCGAAGATGTCGGGCGGCACGCAGACCAGCCGGTACTTCCACGGATCCAGTCCGAGGGACTTCACCAGCTCGGGCCCCTTGCGCTGGAGGGTGCGCTCGATCTCCATCCGGTCGAGCCCCCACCGCCGCTTCAGCCCCAGGGCCTCGGCGAGCCCGTTCCTCCCCACGTCCGATCCCGCGGGACCCTCGTCGAAGCTCTCGGCCAGGATGTCCTCGTCGACCAGCGGGGGGACGAAGCGCGCGCCGCCGGAACTGAGCACCGGCCGGGTGATGAACATCACGATTCGGTCGCGCTGCGCGTCGGGCGTGTCCTTGGGCAGCGAGGCGGTGACCCTTGCTCCGGCCAGGTTCCCCTCCGCCTCGAAGAAGACCGGGTGCCAGAGGTGGCGGAAGAGGGGGCGGAACTTCGCGCGCAGGTTCGAAACCTCGAAGTGCTCGGGCTCGAGGCCTAGAACACGCGCCTTCTCCAGCGTCTCCGGGGAGAACTTGAAGGTGAGCGGTGCCCGCTCGACGTCCTCGGCGTCCTCGCCCTCGCTCGGCCCGGCCGGGCCCGTGCCGGACTGCTGCAGGCTTCCGGCAAGCTTCTGGAGCTCCTCGAGGTTGCCCGAGGCGAGTGCCTCCCGGGCCCGCTGCTCGATCTCTCCCCGCCCCTTGGCCGAGGTGCCGGCTGCGGAGGGCTCCGCAAGGCGGACCGCCTTCAGCCCCTGCTGCCGCTCCTCGTAGAGCGCCTTCCACTCAGGATCGATCTGCGCCGCCTGGCCGAGCTTGCTGAGCGCGTCGTCCCGGAGCCCAGGCAGGGCCCGCTCCTCCCGGCGGTGGTACCAGTAGAACCCCGGTGAGAAGGGGTCGACGTGAACCGCTTCGTCCTCGTACAGCCGCTCGCCGATCTTCCGGAGCGAGCCGCGCTCCTGGACGAAGCGCTGCTTGGCGCCGAGCTCGTCGGTCAGCTTCTTGACCTGGTCCCACTTGCCATCGTCCATCGCCCGCCGGATGTCCTCGGGGAGCGACTCGATGGCTTCCTCGGCGTTCTGCAGCGCCTTGAAGTCCGAGGCCGAGAACTCCTTGGCGGCGAGCTGGCGCGCCCGCTGGCGGTACAGGTCGCCATAGGCCGTGTCCAGGCGGACCAGCTCGAGGAGCAGCTCGGTGCGGGTCACCCAGGTCGGAGAAGAGGCATCAGCGGATTCCTTGCGGGCCACGGGGCGGACCTCCCTCGGTATCAGCGGGACTGTAAGCCCGTGATCCCAGGCGGCCACAGTGGACGTTGGTCGTATGGCCAGAGGCCCCGCGGCTGCGCCTCAATGGCCCCATGCCCAGGCCCGCTGCGCCTCCGCCGGCAGAAGAGAAGCTGAGTGGAAAGAAGTACCGGAAGGAATTGCTCAAGCTCCAGGCCGAGCTCTGCAAGCTTCAAGAATGGGTCAAGCACAAGGGACTCAAGGTCGTCCTGGTCTTCGAGGGCCGCGACGGTGCGGGGAAGGGGGGCACCATCAAGGCGATCATCGAGAGGGTGAGCCCCCGCGTGTTCCGGGTGATCGCGCTGCCGGCTCCTTCCGACCGTGAGAAGTCGCAGATGTACGCGCAGCGGTACGTGCCGCACCTGCCGGCAGCGGGTGAGATCGTGATCTTCGATCGCAGCTGGTACAACCGCGCGGGCGTCGAGTACGTGCTCGGGTTCTGCACCCCTGCCCAGCGGGACCGCTTCCTCGAGGTGGTCCCGGACTTCGAGCGGATGCTGCTCGAGAGCGGGATCATCCTCCTCAAGTACTGGCTCGAGGTGAGCAACGGGGAGCAGGCGAAGCGGTTCAAGGCCCGCATTCACGACCCCTTGCGCCAGTGGAAGCTGAGCAAGACCGACCTCCCGTCACGGACCAGGTGGTTCGAGTACTCTCGGGCGCGGGACGCGATGTTCGCCGCCACGGACTCGAAGACCTGCCCCTGGTTCATCGTGCCCTCGGACGACAAGAAGCGGGCACGACTCAACGTCATCCACCACCTTCTGAAGCAGATCCCCCACGGGAAGGTGCCGCGAGAGAAGGTCGACCTGCCGGACCGATCGAGGAAGCACGCCTACGACGACCGCGCCTCGCTCAAGGGTCGCCGCTTCGTCCCGGCCCAGTACTGAACCACGGCACCAGGTGCCTCCAAACCGTCATACACGCCGAGGCCCCGCTGGGACCAAGGTCCCACACCGCCCCGATGGGCTCCGGTCCGGTTTCTCCGGTCTCGTTCGCGGGACCTCGCTGAAGTAAGTCACCGGGGGAGATAACGATGGCCGACAAGCGCGTCGACGCGGAGCAGGCCCGCCTCGAGGAGAGCCACAGCGGCAAGGCCGACTGGAAGCAGTGGGGCCCGTACCTGAGCGAGCGGCAGTGGGGCACCGTCCGCGAGGATTACAGCGAGGACGGGAACGCCTGGGCCTACTTCACCCACGACCAGGCCCGCTCGCGCGCCTACCGCTGGGGGGAGGACGGGCTGGCGGGCGTCTCGGACAGCAAGCAGCGGCTGTGCTTCGCACTCGCGCTGTGGAACGGGCGCGACCCGATCCTCAAGGAGCGGCTCTTCGGGCTGACCAACAGCGAGGGCAACCACGGCGAAGACGTCAAGGAGTACTACTTCTATCTCGACAGCACGCCGACGCACTCGTACATGAAGTACCTCTACAAGTATCCGCAGCGCCGCTTTCCATACGAGGACCTGGTCCGTACCAACGCCGCGCGCGGCAAGCATGAGCTCGAGTACGAGCTGCTCGACACCGGCGTCTTCGCCGACGACCGCTACTTCGACGTGTTCGTGGAGTACGCGAAGGCCGGGCCCGAGGATCTGCTGATCAAGATCTCGGCGGCCAACCGCGGCCCCGAGGCGGCGAGCCTCCACCTGCTGCCCACGCTCTGGTTCAGGAACACCTGGTCCTGGGGGGGCGGCGGGAGCAAGCCCCTCCTCGAGCGGGTCCAGCACCCGAACGCCAGCGTGGTCGGCGCGCACCACACGGTGTCCCTCACCCAGGAGGCGCTGCCGGACTATTTCCTGTACTGCGAGGGGTCGCCGGCGCTGCTCTTCACCGAGAACGAGACCAACGCGCAGCGCCTCTGGGGACAGCCCAACGCCTCCCCGTACGTGAAGGATGGCATTCACGAATTCGTGGTCCACGGTCGAACCGACGCGGTCAATCCGGCCGGCCGCGGTACCAAGGTCTCGGCGCACGTCCCGCTGAGCGTCGGACCGGGGGAGATGCGCACCGTCCGCCTGCGGCTCACCCGGAGCGTCCCGGCGCAGACCCCGGCGCCGTTCCAGGACTTCGACCAGGTCCTGGCGCAGCGGAAGGGAGAGGCCGACCGCTTCTACCACGCCATCACGCCTCCGGCGGTGAAGGCCGACCCTGACCGGGCACGGGTCATGCGGCAGGCGCTCGCCGGGATGCTCTGGAGCAAGCAGTACTTCCACTACGACCTCTCCACCTGGCTGAAGGAGCACCGCGTGGGCCCGGAGTCCCCTCCGTGGGTGCGCCAGCGGGTGCGGAACGCCGAGTGGTTCCACATGATGAACGACGACATCATCTCCATGCCGGACAAATGGGAGTACCCCTGGTACGCAGCGTGGGACCTGGGGTTCCAGGTCGTTCCCCTGGCGATGGTGGATGTCGACTTCGCCAAGTCGCAGCTCGACCTGATGCTGCGCAACGACTACCTGCACCCCAATGGCCAGATGCCAGCGTACGAGTGGAACTTCGGCGACGTGAATCCGCCGGTCCACGCGCACGCCACGATGCAGGTGTACCTCCTGGACAAGGAGCGACGCGGCGGAAAGGGTGACATCGCCTTCTTGGGTTATGCGTTCTCCAAGCTGCTGGTGAACTTCACCTGGTGGGTCAACCGGAAGGACCGCAGCGGGAACAACGTCTTCGAGGGCGGCTTCCTCGGGCTGGACAACATCGGGGTGTTCGACCGGAGCTCACCCCTGCCCACCGGCGGATGGCTGGAGCAGGCCGACGGCACCGCCTGGATGGCCTTCTTCAGCCAGCAGATGCTGCGGATCGCCGTCGAGCTCGCGCTGCACAACCGGGCATACGAGGAGTTCGTCACCAAGTTCTTCGAGCACACGATCTGGATTTCCTCCGCCATGGACCGGGTGGGCGAGAACCAGGACGACATGTGGGACGAGGAGGATGGATTCTTCTACGACGTGCTCCGCTTCCCGGACGGCGAGGCCACCCGGCTGAAGGTCCGATCGATGGTGGGGCTGCTGCCGCTCGGAGCGGTGGCCATCTTCGACGAGGACATCCTCGACCGGTTGCCGACCTTCACCCGGAACGCGCGCCAGTTCCTGCTCCGGCACCCCGAGCTCGCCGCCAACATCCACATGCCATCCGAGCCCGGCGTGGGCGGGCGGCGGATGATCTCCATCGTCGACGAGAAGAAGCTGCGGCGCATCCTGACCCGGATGCTGGACGAGGCGGAGTTCCTCGGGCCGTACGGCATCCGCGCCCTCTCCCGGCACCACCTGGAGCACCCGTACGTGTTCCGCCACGCTGGCCAGGAGTTCCGGGTGAGTTACGTGCCGGGGGACTCGGACACCGGGATGTTCGGCGGGAACTCCAACTGGCGCGGACCGGTCTGGATGCCGGTCAACTTGCTGCTCTGGGCGGCACTGCTCCGGCTGGCGGCGTTCTACGGCGACGGCTTCCAGATCGAGTGCCCCACCGGCTCGGGGAAGCAGATGAACCTCTTCGGGGTCGCGCACACGCTGGCCGAGCGGCTGATCCGGACCTTCACCCGCGACGCCGCGGGGCGGCGGCCAGTCTATGGCGGTTCGGAGAAGTTCCAGAGCGATTTGCACTGGCGCGACTGCATGTTGTTCTACGAATACTTCCACGGCGACAACGGGGCCGGCATCGGGGCGAGCCACCAGACCGGCTGGACCGGGGCCATCGCCCGGCTCATCCAGCTGAACGGGGCGCTCACCGAGGAAATGCTCTACGCGCCCGATCTCGAGCAGCAGCTGTTCAAGGTGGGGAGGCCCTAGAGGGTCAGCGGCCGTTGCCGGCGTCGGTGGGCGGGACCTGCCCGAGCACCGGGTTCCGCGGCTGGAGCACGAAGTGGGGGGACATGATCTGCACGCCGGCGGCGTTGAACGCGTCCTGGATGCGGGCGTGCAGCGCGGACGCGACCAGCGGGCGGTCGACCGGGCTCTCCACCGCGGCGATGAGCTCGTACTGGACATAGAAGTCGTCCAGCGCCCGCTGGAGCACGTAGGGGGCGGGCTCGGCGCGCAGCCCCGAGGTCTCCTTCGCTGCGCCGAGGAGCATCGCGTGGACCTGCCTCCAGGGTGCGTCGTACCCGATGCTCACCTTGGCCGAGACCAGCGCCCCCTGGCCCGCACGCGCACGGCCGAAGTTCTTGACCGGCCCGTTCACCACCACGGTGTTGGGGATGGTGACCTCCTCGCCCTGGATGGTGAGGACGCGGGTGGAGAGGATGTGGACCTCGGTCACCACGCCCTCGATGTCGCCGATGCGTACGCAGTCCCCGCGGGAGAGCGCGCGGGAGTAGATGACCACCAGCCCGCTCATCGCCTGGGCGACGACGCCGGTGGACCCGAGCGACAGCCCGAGTCCCACCACCAGGCTCAGCCCCTTGAACGCCTCGGAGCCCGAGCCCGGCAGGTAGGGGTAGGCGGCGGCGATGGTGACCAGCCACACCGCGCCCACCATCAGCCTCCGGGTGGCACCGGCGGTCTCCGGGTAGATCCCGGGCACCGTCCCCGTCCCTTCCTCCACCCGGTGCACCACGGTGGAGACGAACCCCGCCACGCCCCGCCCGATGAGGAGGATCACCACCGCCGTGGCGAGGTCCGGCAGCCCGGCGAGGATCGCCTTCCCCACGCGCTCCAGCAGACGGAGGACGCCGCCCAGGAGCGCGTCGGACCAGGGACGGGTGAGGGGGAACAGCGACAGGACGTACGTGACCCAGACCTCGACCAGCGAGAGCACCAGGGCCCAGAAGACGATGAACGTCAGCCCCTGAAGCGACGAACGGATGATCGGTCCGAAGTCGATGCCCCAGAGCCGGAAGCCTTCGCGCCGCCTGACCCGGGAGATCCCCCCCAGCGCGAGGCGCCTGCCCCGGATGAAGAGCCAGAGCAGACCCGCAGCGATCGCCGTGCCGGCCAGTGCCAGGAGCATCGACCGGATCAGCAGCCGGACCGAGCGCTGCTCCCGCTCGGCGACCAGAGCCTCGGAGAGCACCTGCGCCGCCTGACGCGCCACCGCTTCGGTGGTCTCTCCGCCCTCGCGGTCCACGTCCTCCTCCGCGACGACGAAGACGAGGCGAGGCCCCACCATCACCGCGGAGCCCCGCTCGTCCCCGAGCTGCACCGGATGCGTCTCGACCTTCTCCACCGGGCCGCGCATGGGGACCTGCTCGAGGCGCGCGCGGGTGTTGGCCAGCCGATCGGCGGGGCTGTTCCCGGCGATCGTGGCCCGGAAGGTGAACACCGGACGGTTGGCTACCTCGAGCGTGGCCCCGGAGTTCGCGGGAGCGGCCGCGGCCAGCGACACCCCGAGGAGCAGCGCGTGGAGTCCCCTCATCGCGCCCATTGTGCCAGAGCTTCTCTCGCCGGGTTCACGATCTATCTCGGGCGCAGCACCGCCTGGGCTCGCGGCCGGCGCGCCACGCACACACGGCCATGATCAGGAAGGCGGCCACGGCGTGGCAGACCGCCCTGCCTCCTCACCCGGACTTGCGCAACTTCATCGCGGCGGCGTCGAGCGGCTTGACGAACTCCCAAAGGGCCGCGTTCAGCTGGTCCGGCGCGTCGAGCGGCGACCAGTGGCTCCCAGTGGAGAGCCGCCGGGTCTCGATTCCGGAGCGGAGCGGGCCGGGGATTGCCTCGCCCGGCGCAGCGAGAATGAGGACCGGGCCAGGGTAGGCGGCCAGGCTCCCCACGATCTCCGTCCCGGCTGCGTCGGCGAGCATCGCGCGCATCGCGGGGATCCGGGCCTTCCCCTCCGACGCGAGCACCTCCTCCCGTGTCAGGGGATTCGCCTGCTCGAGGAGCGTCCCCAGCCAGGTCTCGAGCGCGGGTCGGAACTCGGCGTCGGGGAGGTCGGCGACCCGGGCTGCCTCGGCGTTGCCGCTCACCGGGTTGACGATCACCAGCCCCAGCACCCGGACCGGGTTGCGCTCGGCGTACCGGGCCACCACCTGCGCCCCGGTGCCGTGGCCGACCAGGATGACGGAGTCGAAGCGGACGGCGTCGAGCACCGCGGCGAGGTCGCGCACCCGCGTGTCGAGATCGTACAGGCCCTTCGGCGAATCGGCGCTTCCGCCGCAGCCGCGCTGGTCGAAGGCCAGCACCCGCCGCCCGCTGCGGAACTCGGTCAGCTGTCGGTCGAAGAAATGGTGGTGGCCCCCCACGCCATGAATGAAGACCACCGGGACCGCGGGCCCGAGGCCAAGCGCGGTCCCCAGGAGCCATCCGTCGGCCACTGCCAGCCGGCGTTCCTCGGTGCGCTCCGCGGGCAGTGGCGCCTCGGGTGTGTGGGAGCAGGCGAGGGTGAGCACCGAGGCTGCAAGCGCGAGTCCCGTTCGGGTGCTGGTGTGTCGATGGCCCATGCGCTCCCTGGCGAGGTGCGTCGGTCGTCTCGCCCCGAGGGTACATCGTTCAATGAGACCAAGGTCCAACCGCTTGGGGCCCACGATCCCATGGGCGGCTGGGCCACGGTTCGGCCAGAGTGCCGCGCAGGAGGGGAGGCCATGCACTTGATGTTCGACCTGCCGTTTCGCTGGGGGCTCCTGGGAGCCGTGCTGATCTCCGGGACCGCCCTGGCCCAGACAACCCCGCCACCCGGGTATCTCCCTACGCCTCCGCCGAACCCCTACGGCGCGCCTCCGCCTTCGTCACCCCAGCCGGTATACGCGCAGCCGAGCTACGGGCCTCCGACGTACACACCCCCGCCGCCGCCGTCACGCGGGACGATCGAGCTGGGGGGCTTCTTCGGCTGGCAGGCCTCGACCGATGCGACCGCGTACAACGGGACCGTCATCATCGACGGATCGACGAGCTTTGGCGGGACGATCGACTACGCGATCCG
>Ga0335069_10001588_pt1 | contig 36382 bp, 26 predicted proteins | sample Lox_Sample_11_FD_206714 | JGI IMG/M metagenome (GOLD analysis project Ga0335069, IMG submission 206714) | Soil microbial communities from Loxahatchee National Wildlife Refuge, Florida, United States - Lox_Sample_1.1 | ecosystem: Environmental > Terrestrial > Soil > Wetlands | place: USA... | reverse complement strand
GGGCGGAGATCTTTGTGGACGGCACCTCCACCGGCGAATTCGCACCCGCACGCGTGCAGATTCCGAGCGGGACGCACACGATCGGCCTGCGGCTGCAGGGCTATGAGTTTGCGCGGCGGGGCATCGAAGCCAGCGAAGGCGGGACGGTGCTGATCAACGCCAAATTGCAGCCGAAGTGAGGCAAGATTCGTGACTTGTAGTCATTAGCTCTCGGTGGCTGAAGGCAAACCCGGGAAGTACAGCGAATAATTAGCGAATAGACTTGGAAAATTCGCTTGTCGCGTGTGCCCTTTCTGCAACTAGGATGGTCTAGAAGTACTATAGGCCTCCCCTCCCTGGTTCCCTACGCTAATCCTTGTAGGATTCCAGCTGGCCCCCTCCTGGACCCAGGCGCTACCTCTCCAGGCGGCCGACGGAACCCTGCAGAATCGGCGTCAGGTCCCGCAACGGACCTCCCGCACGTGGGGCAGTTTTGGTGCAAAGAGCCTCAGCTCTGATGGATGACCGGGCCGCCAAGCTGGCCGGGCCGCGTTCCCCGAACGACTCGGGATCGCTGCGGCGCGATGGCTCGCGTGCAATGGATCCACTGCTGGCTGATGCCATCCAGGCCCTCCGCGATTTCCTTTTGCTCCTGCGCGCTCACCGCCTTTACAGCACGACGCACCCGCGCCTGCAGGAAAGTCTGGACACCGCCTACGACTCGCTGCGGCGCTCCGCGGCCGATCTGGGGGGGCTGGCCATTCGCCCGGAACGCGGCGGCATCGTGGTGGCCAAGGTCAGCGAGGCGCATCTACGCGATTCCCGGGGGGAATTGCACGCGCTGGCGATGGAACTTCAGCGCGTGGGCATTCAGACCCTGTGGTTCGCCCCCAAATTCCATGTGGGCGAATTGGACACGCTCGTCCAACTCCTCAAGACGTCCTTGCTAAGATCAGAAGAGTCCACCCGGCGCAATCCGATCACAAATTGGGCGGACATCCTGAGGGAAAACCGCGTGGAAGGAATTCAGATCAACACCTTGACGGAGCGCAAGGTGGACACGGTGCTGGCCAGCCTGATCGCAGCGTTGGTCGCTTATGGCGGCAACGCGCCGGTCGACAATGGCGATGCGCCGATTCAGTCGCCACAACTCGAACAGTTCAACGAGACGCTGCGCCTGATCGGGCACCTGACGCCGCCGATGGAAACGGCGCGAGGGCTTTCGCCGGAAGAGGCGGCGCGCGCCATTCACGCTTCGATGGAGCAGGCGAGCAAGGACACGGTGCGCATGCTGCTTGCCTCCATGACGCACTACACGCCGCAGGAAGGCGAACTGCCGCAGATTTATTTGCGGCGGTTGTCGCAGAGCCTCGTGCTCGAATACATGACTTCGGAATTTGCTAGTGGGGCGCTTGTTCCCGTGGCCGTGCGCCCAATGCTTTACCAGCTTGCGGGAGTGCTGGTGGATGCGGGCGGCTATTATGGCCCGCACTCTTCGCAGCATCTTTCGACGCTGGCGACCAGTTGGGCCAGCGACGCGTATCGCGAACAACTGATTGAGCGGTTCTGGCTGGAGCTTCCGCCGCGCGAAAAGTCTATCGTGCTGCGCGGGCAGGACATCTGGTGTGTGCCGATCAGTTCGATTCGCCAGACGCTTGGCCAACTGGTTGAAACCGGCGCGGACGCTCCGCGGCGCGAAGCGCGCAGCATCCTTTTGAATTATGCGCGACGCCTCGAACATCCCGACGGGGCGACGCGGCGGATCGTGGCCGCAGGCCTGGGAGAGCTTACGCCGCTGCTGGAATCACTGTGGCCGAACCAGCTTCCCGAGGAATTGAGCCGCGGGACGCTCGCCGCTCTTGGCAAGGAGCAATCGCCGGAGACGAGTGCGCTGCTCTCGGCGTTCCTGGAAACGCTGGGGCGGATCGCGGTTATGCGCGGCGATTTTGCAGGGTTTGAAAATATTCTCATTGGGCTCGAACGCGTGCCGCATGATGCTGACCACGAATATCTGTTCGCACTCGGGCACCGGCTGGTGGCCAACGATCGTTGGATGCTGCTGGTGGATGCCGCTCTTGCGAATCGCGCCTTGGATCCGACGTTGCCCCGGCTGCTGCAGCGCGATCCCGAACGTTTGCTCGACCGCCTGACACTTTTGTTGACCGACCCGCGCGGCCCCGAAATGATTCCCCCGATGGCCCGGCTGCTGCGCGCCATCGGCGTGCCGGTGCTTACGCTGCTGGAGACGCGGCTGTTTGAAGCGCGCCGCCAACGCGTCAGCGCCGCGATTAAACTACTGGCAGCGGCGGATCCGGATCGCCTGCTGCGCGGGTTGACGCGCGCCATGGCCAGCTGGGAATGGAATCTGCAGGATCTGGCGGTCAGCGAGCTGGCGCGTCCAGCGAACGCACCTTCCGCACAGAGCGCCGCGTTCGTCTTTTCCGCGATTCTTGCCGATGCGCACCCGCTGGTGGTGCCGATGATGATTGACCAGATCGGCATCGGCCAGGAAGCGACCGCTGTGCCGATGTTGATGGAAATCGCCGCCGGCGAGCACGAAATCCTGCGCGACCAGTTTGTGCGCATCAAAGCGATTGAAGCCCTGGGCCGCCTCCGCGCCGTGGAAGCTTCGGAACTGCTGCATCAATTGGCAGGCAGGCGTGAAGGACTGACCTTCGTGGAACCCGCCGGGCTGCGTGCCGCCGCCGAAGACGCCCTCGCCATGCTGGAAGACACGCCTGCCTCCGCCCGAGTACGTGCCGCCTTCGAATCGCCCGTTTCGCCCTTGGGCAATTTTGTCGTGCCGCGGCGTTATACACGCATTCCGCTCGAGTCTCCATTGCGGGCGCAGGTGGGCAGCCAGCCGCAGGTAATGAGCCCCGTGCGGGTGAGGACCATCAGCTTGGGCGGTGCTTACCTGGAATCGCCGAGCCGCCTCAACGTGGGTGACTCCGTGCAACTCGAAGTGCGCAGCGGCCTGCGCAAGATTCACTTCACGGCGGTGGTCCGCAACATCGGCCCCGACGGCGGCGGCGTCGAGTTCGTACACATGAAGCAGGAAGACCACGAGCGCCTGCGGAAGCTCGTGCAGAAGTACCTCTAACCCATCCTCCGAAACAACAAACAAAAGTGCGTAAGGTGGTGTTCTTTCCGCCTACGAGTAGCTGGATGTCTCAGGATTTGGAACTTTGTCGGAATCCTCTCCCGGCCCGCATTCCGTGACTTGTTAAGATAGAGCGAGGAGAAAAGAAATGATGCTCGTCCTGCCACCCATGGAAGTGCTCGGCGCGATCGCCGGGTTCTGCACGACGTTTGCGTTCGTGCCGCAGATTATCAAGATCCATAAGCAAGGCGGGCGCGACCTTTCCTACGGGATGCTGGCCTTTTATCTCGCGGGTGTGCTGCTGTGGCTGGTGTACGGCGTGTTTCTGCATTCCCCGTCGGTCATTGTGACGAACACGGTCACATCCCTGCTGATTGTGCTGGCCCTCCTGATGAAAGCCTGGAAGGAGCGGCGGCCGGCGGCGGCTTCTCTGGTCCCGGAAGAGGCGCCCGAACGCAGCTGAATTCCCCGCTAACGATTATAGGTTGGGCAACTCCGCCTCAAAGAACTGGCCAAACAAACGTCTGGCAGTTTACAGTTGCATTCGCTTGTACATTGCCGTAAAAGCTATCTCATCAATTTGTTTGTGTTTTGGACGATCCCGGCGAGGGACCCCTCGCCACCGCTTGGGGTAGCGGATAAAACAGGCAGTTCCTTCAAGGAGGCTGGGTATGCAACGCAGGCAGTCGTTGTTTGCGTTTGTGATTCTGTGTGTGGCAGTTCTCTTGGGTGTGAGTTCCGCGGTGGCCCAGATCAACACCGCAACTCTTTCGGGCAATGTCACCGACCCGCAGGGCCTGGCGGTTCGCGGGGCGAAGGTGACCGTCACGCTGCTCGCCACCGGTGCGTCGCGTACCGTCAATGTGGATGACGTCGGCCATTACACCCTGGTCGGCCTTGTGCCCGGCATTTACAAGCTCCGCGTGGAAAGCGGGACGAATTTTGCTCCTTACGAGAATCCCTCGCTGCAACTGACGGTTGGTGAGCAGGCCACGTTCAGCGTAAAGCTCGAATTGGGAACGCAGACGCAGGTGGTGACGGTGACCACGGAGACGGCGCCCATCGAAGTGACGCGTTCGGAAAGTTCCCAAACGGTGGATGAACGGCAGATTGACAACCTGCCGATCAACGGCCGCAACTACATCAACTTCACATTGCTGAATTCACAGACAACGCGCGACATGTCGCCGACGATCGGCCCGGCCCCGAACAGCGGATTGAACATCAGCGGTGCACGCGCCCGCGGCAACATGGTGAGCGTGGACGGCGCGGACGCCGGCGACAACTCCGTGAACGGCATCCGCTCGACCGTGTCGCAGGAAGACGTCCAGGAATTCCAGATGATCTTGAGCAATTACAACGCGGAATACGGGCGGGCGACGGGCGGCGTGGTGAACATCGTCACCAAGAGCGGCACGAACGACTTCCACGGCGACGCGTTCGGGTATCTGCGCAACAAGTCGTTCCAGGCACGCAATCCCTTTTCCGGCGAGGTGGATCCGACGACAGGCGACCTCATCCCGGTGCAACAAGGTTATACGCGCGTGCAGGCGGGAACCGCTTTCGGCGGCGCGCTGAAGAAGGACAAGACCTTCTACTTCTTCTCTTACGAGTACACGCAGCGGGAGGAAACGGGTTTCTCCAGCATCGGCACTGGGAATTTCGGGTTGACCACGGGCGACGTAGCGTGCGTGGCTGTGCCCGGTTCCGCCCCTGGAACATTTGTGCCCGTGCCACTGAGTATGACTCCCACGCAACTGGCAACCTACAATGCCGCGATTGGTGCCGCCATCGGCGGGAATCCTGCGAACTGCACCAACCCCGCCCTAGGGCCGCTTCTTCAGGCTGCCGTGGTTACGGGCGCTTCAACAAACGTTGCCGTTAACGGCGACCTCAACAAAAACGTGGATGGGACACCCATTCCCATGACGACGCTGCTCGGCATCCCCAATGGTATTGGCTCGAAATATTTTCCGGCTCCTGTGACCTGCCCAACGACGGCGCAGGTCAACAACGTACTCTGCAATCCCGCGACGGGTATTGGTTTGGTGCCGCTACCGGCTTCCTATGTCGGGCTGGATGCGCTGCGGGGAAACTTCCCGGTGATGGAAAAGACCAGCCTGTGGTCGGCAAGGTTGGATCAGCGCTGGAACGCGCGGAACTCTTCGTTCATTCGCGTGGGTGTTTCTCCTTCGCAGGTGACCGGCATTGAATCCACGTCACAGAACCAGGTGTTCGGACAGAACGCCGGGACGCGTGTTGGCGCAACACACTACCGCGACGTCAACGCCACCTTCCAGCACGACACTATCTTCAGCGACACGGCGTTCAACGAATTTCGCTTCCAGTTTGCGCGCCGAGGGCTGCATTTCGGCTACTCGCCGCTGGACAACTCCGCGATCGGCGGCGGCTCGGGCAGCGATCTCGGCGTAAATATTCCCGGCTATGCATATTTCGGCCGCGAGCCCTATTCGACAGTGGACCGCATCGAGCGGCGGTTCCAGTTCACCGACAACCTGACCAAGACGCACGGCCGCCACACCTTCAAGATCGGTGTTGATGCCAACGTGCTGCAGCTTCGCTCAGCCAAACAGCAGATCTTCGAACTGGACTTTGGCGGTGTTGCCAACTTCGGCGGCATCAGCCCATTCCCCGCGCCACTCCCGGGCTTGAATGCTGTCCAAGCCTATGGCCTCGGCGTACCTACAACCTACATTCAGGGTATCGGGCAATCAAACGAACCCTTCGACAACCTGCCATTCGGCTTCTTTGCGCAGGACACCTGGCGTGTGACTCCGAAACTCACACTGAACTATGGCGTGCGTTACGACGTGGAAATCAGCCCGCTGTTTGCCCCCGCCACGGCAGTGAATGCGGCTGCCGAAAAGCAACTCGGCATCATCGAAGGCATTCCGCGCGACTACAATAACGTTGCGCCACGCTTCGGACTTGCTTGGGATCCAAAGGGTGACGGAAAAACGGTGGTTCGCGCCGGGTACGGCATGTTCTACGATCACCCGCTGCTTGCAGTGGCGTTCGACGCGGTTACCGCGGACGGCGGGCGCTCCGTGCAACTGATTTCTCCGGGAGGTACGGCTTCGGCGTGTGGAATCGTGCCTGCGCCGAGCGGTCCCCTGCCACCGGGCTTCTGCGGCGGTGGGCTGGACACGCCGGCAAACCTGAACGGCGCTTCGATCTTTACCGGAGCTCTGAATGCCCTGCCCAGTATGTTCTACCAGCCGGATCAGCAGCGCTTTGATCCGCTGAATCCGAATTCCATCTTTGCCAACCAGGCATACCTTTCCCAGGGCGTACCGCTGCCGATTCTTCCGTTCGTGCTGCCGGTGGCGAAGAATTTCCAATACGGCTACGCGCAGCAGGCGAACCTCACGATTGAACGCGCTCTTGGCGGCACTTGGAAACTCAGCGTAGGGTATCAGTGGGCGCAGGGATCGCACCTGAACCGTCCGGTCGATGTCAACTCCACGAATCCCGTTCTCCTCACGCAAAATGAGGCAGTTGCGGAAGCTATCGGGCTCCAAGCACCAGGAGGCTATCCCCTCGGGGTCGTAGTTCCTTCAAGCCCAAATACGCTGTGCCCTGGCGGTATTCCAGCCGTCAACATCAACAATGGCGGCAGCATCGCTTTCGCCACGCCAGCGGGTCCTCTGGCCCCAGGAGCACTGGGGATCGGGTACACGGGACCAGGCTGCACGGGTACTCTTGTTGGTCCAGTGGCGACGCCTGCATTCTTTAACTTCTTCCGGCCAACAGGCCCCAACCCTTCGTTTGCCCTTGGCGTTGCCACCGCTCCGGGGTCACCGTGCGCGGGGGCCCCGGCCAGCCAGCTCTTCAATTGCGGATTTGCTGTGCAGCAAGCGCTGGCGCAGGCCGCTGGATATCCGGTGGGCGGGGTGCCCGTACCGTTTAACACGGTGGACGCGCAGCTTTCGGATGCGGCGTCGAGCTACAACGCGTTGACCGTGAATTTGCAGAAGAGCTTCTCGAAGCACTTCACATTGCTGTCGAGCTACACGTGGTCGCACTCGATTGACAACGGCACAGACCTGCAGTCAACGTTGGAGCCGGCGGACAGCCGCTTCCCGTACCTCGAACGTTCCAACTCCGATAACGACCAGAGGCATCGCTGGGTGACCAGCGGCGTCTACCAGACGTCGCCACACAAAGGTGGCGATTCGTTCACGCAGAGTTTCCTGAGCGATTGGACGATCGCCCCACTGGTGGAGGTCTCTTCAGGCCGTCCGTACAATGTGATCACTGGCGAAGACACGCGGCTCGACCTGGGTGCTTCGCAGATTCGCCCGGGACTTACGACCGCAGGCGGGGCATTTGCGACGACTTCTCCTTACATTTCGGGAGTCGTCTTTGGTCTGCCTGATGTCTGCCTGACGGATGCCAAGGTGCCCTACACGGTCTCGGGCGTTGCCCCGCCGTATGGTTGCACGGGCAGCCTCGGCCGGAACCGATTCACGATGCCCTTCTTCTTCCAGTTCGACCTGCGCGTTTCCAAGGGCATCCAACTCGGCGAGCGGCTGCGACTGGACCTGATCGCCGACGGCTTCAACCTTTTTAACCACACCAACATTTCGGCCGTGAACCAGCTTTGCGATCCGCTGACGCAAGCGCCTTCGTGCACTGCGGGGCAGCCTTCCGCGGCCTACGATGCGCGGCAGTTCCAGTTCGCGCTTAAATTGAACTGGTAACACCCTACACGACGTTTCCGTTTGGCGAGGGGCCCCGGTTCTACCGGGGCCTCTTCTTTTTTTAGGAGGGTTCCGGAGATTTTGCGTTACGGTTGCTGGCCTAAAGCCGGCTGACTCACTGCTTCGGCAAAAGCCATTTGCCATAGATCGGGTAGCAGGCCCATTCGCCGCGATTGGCTTTGATTGCGTAGACCACGCCAAGAATCAAATTCACCGCCCAACCGCCCATGAAGGAAAGCCAGATCAGGGGAAAGAAAACGAAGAAGGCTGGCGGAGGCGCCTGGCTGTGCGCTTGGGGCGGGTTATGAATCAGGCTCCAAAACGTGGCTGCAAAAAAGACGGCCATGAGCAGAAACACAAGTCCCATATAAATGGCATGCCAGAGCAACGCCTGGAGCGAATGAAATTTGACGAAGCGGGAGTTTTGTTTGACCACAAAAATTATGAGCGGCCCGACAAACCCGGTGAAAGCCATGAGCAGGTTGGCCAACATCGCCAGCGTGCGATCGTCCGGGCTCGGCTCTTCGAGCACATGGGGTGCTGCTGCAGTGGCCATGCGCGCCTCCTGACTTGATTCTTCGCGAGCATAACACTTTCCAGAGGCTGGCTCTGACGCAATTGCAGGCTCGGTGACCAATCCAATGGACAGGCGTGTTTCCTGTATAATTTGCGGGCCATGAGCGATTCACGGTTCACTTCACCATCCGGCAACGCCGCTGTGGGACTTGTTGAAATTCAGCGCACCGGTGAAGTTCTTTCCTTCACGCTGAATAATCCCGAGCGCGGGAACGAAGTTACCGGTGCGATGTTGGACACCATGCTCGCTGAACTGCACGCCGAGGCGACTCAACCGCGCGCGCGGGTTTTGCGGATTCGCGCTCGGGGCCGAGTTTTCTGTACGGGCCGCGAACGGGCCGCCCGCGACGCCGGATCGGTCCGGATGGAGGCCGCGCGCATCATCGAATTCAAGCGCATCGTACGCACTTGCCCGCTGATTAGCGTCGCGGAAGTCCAGGGCGACGCGTTTGGTTTCGGCATGGGCCTTGCCATCGTTTGCGATTTTCCGTTGGTATCCGAAAATGCCTCGCTGTGCTTTCCTGAGATGCGGCATGGCCTGGCGCCCGCGGCCATTATGGCGTATCTCGGCGAATATGCCTTGCCGCGTTTTGCGTTTCCCCTGGTGCTTTTTGGCGAGCCGTTCACACCGCAGCGCGCGCTGGAAATGGGGCTGATCTCGAATGTCTGCGCGGCCGAGACGCTTGCCGGCGAGGCCGATGCGCTGGTTGCACGAATTCTGCAACTCGATCCGGTGGCGGCGCGGCGATGCAAGGAGTTCTTCCTGAACGCGCAGAATCACAATTTCGCGCAAAACTCGCAACTCGCTGTCGAAGCGCTGACGCAAGGGACGCTCGACATGCTCGCGAGGAAGAAATAGCTTGACGGGAAGCGTCAACGCCGGGCCTCGGCTCGACCGCCTGCCTCTTTCCGCCTTTCACCGGCGCGTGGTGACGCTGATTGCCATCGGTATGTTCTTCGACGGCTACGATGTGTACGTAGCGGCGACCGTGCTGGGCGCCACTCTGAAAAGCGGCTTTTCCACGCTGGCGCAGAACGCGGAGTTTATCTCCTTCACATTTATCGGCATGATGATCGGTTCGTTTTTCACGGGATTTCTTGGCGATCGTTTTGGCCGCCGCTTTACCTACCAGGCCAACCTGATAATTTTCGGCTTGGCGTCGCTGGCCGCGGCATTTGCACCCAACATGCAGTGGCTGATCCTGCTGCGCGGGATAATGGGGATCGGGCTGGGCGCGGAATTGGTGGCGGGTTACGCGGCGCTGGCCGAATTTTTGCCGCCACAGGCGCGCGGGCGGTGGAGCGGCATCCTGAACGCGGCGGTGGTGACCAGTCTGCCGGTAAGCGCGCTTGCCAGCACCCTGCTGATTCCACGCATCGGGTGGCGCGTGATGTTCGTGATTGGCGGCATCGGCGCGATGATCGTGTGGTATTTGCGCAAGTCCATGCCGGAATCGCCGCGGTGGCTGGAATCCATCGGCCGCACGGAAGAAGCCGAGACCATTCTGCAGCAGATCGAAGGGGAGTTTGCCGAACGCGGCATCATGCTGCCAGAGCCAGTGCCAGCAGCCACGGCCGTGGCGATGCGTGGGGTTGCCACGTTGTTTGAACCGCCACTGCTTTCGCGGACGCTGGTGGGTTTTACGACGCTGATCGTGGAAAACACGCTGATCTACGGATTCGTGTCGTGGCTGCCGACGTTTTTTGTGCAGCAGGGGCTAAGCATCACGGTTTCGTTCCAGTTCTCGTTCCTGATGAGCATGGGTGCTCCGGTAGGAGCGGCGATTGCCTCGGTGGCGGCCGATTCGCTGGGGCGGAAGCCGACGATTCTAGGCGCGTCGTTTGCGGCCATCGTTTTCGGCGGCATTTATCCGTTGACGCGCGATCCGGTGCTGCTGCCGCTGGTGGGATTCTTGCTGGTGGTTTCGATTTACGTCCTGGTGGCCATGCTGTTCGCGATCTACATTCCAGAGCTGTTTCCGACCGATCTGCGGATGCGCGCGGCGGGGCTGTGCAACACCGTGGGACGCACGGCAACGATCTTCACTCCGTTTCTGGTGGTGGTGCTGCTGCGCTCGTATGGAATCGCGGGAGTAATAGGCTTGATGATCGGGCTGCTGATTATTCAGATGGTGACCGTACATTTGTGGGGCATCGAACCGCGGTTGCGGCGACTGGAAGAGATGGAGACGTAGCACAGACTTCGCCATTCTTCCGTACACACACCCGTGGGACATGCGGCAGCGACCCAGCGTTGTCGGCCCTGTACTCCCCCTGCTGTTTAAGGCTGACGAATCCTTCTATCGTCCGGCAGCGGCGCTGGCCGTGATTGGCTTATAGCCAGTCGTGCCGGCCTTGCGCAAGGCTTCGATGGCCTCTTGCGTGGTCATCAGCACGGTGGTCTGGCTGCTCTTCACCGCGCCGCCGGCCGCGAAGGCCAGGGCAATCGCGGCTGCCGCGACGTTGTCCGGCATCTCCGTGATCAAGACGGCGTCCGATGCCCCGAACGCGAAGTAGAGTTCTTTGATTTTCCCGCCCAACTTTTCGATGGGCCCGCGCACCGCTTCCGTGCGGTCGTGCGGGTTGGCAATCAGTCTGGCGAGCGCTTCCGGAGTGTAACTGACCTGATGAAGGAAATACGGCATGACGGACCTCCCGAATCAAGATTCCGATCTTGGGGCCCAAGGGGAATTCCACTATACACCTTTGCGAAGCAACGGGATGTAAATCGGCGGCTCCCAAATCGGCCGCTGACGCGTGGAACAAGGGCCCTTACACTCAAGAACCGGAAAGTCGGACGGCGCGAATCGAGGGAATTATGGAACAGAACGTGGAGCAATCCGTTGCACTTCTGGCCAGAACCCCGGCGACCCTGAACGCGCTACTGCGAGACCTGCCGGAGACCTGGACCCATTGCACGGAGGGTGAGAAAACGTGGAGCGCGTACGACATTGTCGGGCACCTGATTCACGGGGAGAAGACCGACTGGATCCCGCGGGCAAAGATCATTCTGCAATATGGCGAGAGCCGGGCGTTTGATCCGTTTGACCGCTTGGCGCAATTCCGGGACAGTGCGGGAAAGAGGCTGCCACAGTTGTTGGATGAGTTCACTGCACTGAGGGCTCACAGCCTGGAGGAATTGCAAGCGTTGCGCCTGGGATCGCAGGAACTGGCACGCCGAGGGAAGCATCCCGCACTTAGAACCGTGACCCTCTCTCAATTGCTGGCGGCGTGGGTAGGACATGATCTGACTCACCTTCACCAGGTGTCGCGAGTGCTGGCGCACCAGTATCGGGCCGCGGCAGGCCCGTGGAGCGCCTATCTTGGCGTAATGCAGTGCAACGGCCACAGCGCATAGTTACAACTCCGTTAGCAGTTGCTAGAACAGAACCTTCCCGCTAAAGTGGAAGAACCCGTTTCCCGTGAGCACGGGAGAAACTTCATGACACCTATGGCGATTGTTGCAGTGATTTTTGGCTTGCTGTTGCTGGGCCTGGTGGGCTGGTTGTTGGCACAGAACGCGCAGGACCAGAAGAAAAGTGCCGTACTGGAAACGCAGATGAACGAGTTGCGCCGCGACCTGCTGACGCTTTCGACCAACCTCTCAACTAGCCAGGCGCGGAGCAATGAGAAGGTCGAGAACCTTGCCGGAACCGTGGCCAATCGCCTGGAAGCGGTGAGCGCGGCGGTACAGAAAGGCGTGAAAGACTCGGCGGAAGTGACTTCGCAGATCACTTCGCAGGCGCAGGCGGCGATGTCGCAGGAACTGAAGAACACGCGCGAGCAGATCAGCCAGATTCAGAACCAACTGGGGCAGGTACAGGAAGCCGGGCAGGCGATGCACGACACGGCCACGAAGCTGGAAAACATTCTGGGCGGAGCGAAGAACCGGGGCACGTTCGGGGAAACGACCTTGGAACGCCTGCTGGAGGACAGCCTGCCACCTTCGCATTACACGTTGCAATACGGCTTTCGCAGCGGAAAGACGGCCGACGCGGTGATTCACCTGCGCGACAAGAAGCTGATGGCCATCGATTCGAAGTTTCCGCTAGACGCGTTTCAGCGGTTGGAAGTGGAAGACGAGCAAAGCCAGAAGGAAGCGCGGACGGATTTCGTAAATGCGGTGAAGAAGCACGCCGACTCGATCGCGGAAAAGTATATCGTGCCGGACGAGGGCACGCTGGAAGTGGCGCTGATGTTTGTGCCAAGCGAGTCAGTGTATTACGAACTGCTGCGCAGCACGGATTCGCGGAAGATCGCCGTGGACGCTTACTGCAGGTCGCAGAAGATCGTGGCGGTTTCGCCGAATACTCTTTACGCGCACCTATCGGTGATTGCCATGGGCCTGCGCGGCATGCAGATTGAAGAAAATGCGAAGCGGCTGAGCGCGAATCTCGACGGGCTGCGCAAGCATCTGGAGAACTTCAACGAACCTTTCGATAAGCTCGGCACGCACCTGAAGAACGCGGCGCAGAGCTACGCGGAGGCTGAAAAGCGGCTGGATAAAGCCACAAACACGCTGGAGAACCTTTTAAACAGCGGCGAGGTGCGGCAACTGGAGATGGAAGATGAGCAGGGGGCGTTGACGTTGCCGCCGCCGGCGGCGGCGAAGAAGACGTCGGCGTGAAGAGCGCGACAAAGAAGTAGTGGGGTAAAGAAAAGACGGAAGAAGGCTGGCATAAAAGGCCAGCACTACGTGGGCCGCTACGATTTGGCAAGGGTGGCTCTTTTGGAGGCTAGGTAGTCGTCCATTTCGTCGAGGGAACGCGGCCAGTCCTCGCGGAGGAGGCGGCTGAGGGCGCGGTCGGCGAGGAGTTTGCCCCCCGTCTGGCAGGTGGGGCAATAGTTGGTTTCGTTGGACGCATAGCGGATGCGTTGGATTTTCGTGCCGCACTTCTTGCACGGCTGACCGTAGCGGCCGTGAACGTACATTTCTTCGCGGAAAGCAGTAACGTTTTCGGGAAATTTCTCACCGGCTCCCTTCCTGAGCAGAACGATCCATTCCGACAATGTGGATTGCACGGCGCAATAGAACCGCTCGATAGCCTGGATATCCATGCGTTGGGTCAATTGCACCGGCGAAAGCTGGGCGTGGAACAGAATCTCGTCGGAATAGGCATTGCCGATGCCGCTGAACAGATGCGGGTCGGTGAGCGCGCGCTTCAGGGTGTGGTTTTCGGAAGTAAGTGTCGAAGCAAACTGTTCGAGGGTTGCCGAGAGAACTTCGAGGCCGCCGGGATCAATTGTGCGCATGGCGTCATCATTGGGAAAAACGTGAAGTGAGGCGCGCTTTTGGGAGCCCGCTTCGGTTAGCGTCAGAGTTCCATTGTCGAACTGGAACGTGGCCAGTGTTCGGCGGCCGTCTGGATCGACTGGCTTTGCTTTCCAGTGCAGGCGGCCGGCGATCATCAGGTGGAAGACCAGCCAGTGGCAGTTGTCGAAGCCGAGGGCGATGCGCTTGCCGACGCGGCGGAGTTCGAGCACCTTGTGGCCTTGCATGGAATCGATCGGGGGCGTTGCGGTGCGCAGGAGGAATGGGCCGGCGATGCGGACGCAGTGGAGGGTATGGCCGAGGATGCGTTTTTCTAGGGCTTCGAGGTAGATCGTGATGTCGGGAAGTTCTGGCATGAGAGGTGGATTGACGAGGGAATTTAACACAGAGAACACAGAGAAAGAACACAGAAGGCACAGAGAAAAAAGTGGCCCGTCTTAGAAGGCAGACCTTACAGGCGTGGCGGGCTGGCGGGAGAGACCAGGCGGATGGAGATGACGAAGTTGCCGTGTTGCTTGCCCACCAACTCAAACTTCGCGATGTTGTCGGCGCCACCGGTGGAAGGCGCACGGACGATCCCTCCGCCTTGCAGTTCGGCAATGTCGGCGGCCAGATTGCGGGCCTCCAAAGTGACTTTGGCCGTCGTGCCTTTCACACGCACAGTCAAGGTGCGATGCTCGCCGGGGGCCAGCGGCGCGGAGTTGGCTTCCAGTTCCAGAGCGACCAGAACGACGATAAAGGGTTGGACTGTCTTCTGAGCGCAAACCACCTGAACTTGCGACGGGCCTGGGTTCATGTCCGCTGGAGGAAGGACGGCCAGATAGGCTGGGGACGCAGCAAGAACGAAACCGGGTTTGTTGTCGAAGGTGACTTTGTTGGCGTCGGCGACGCCGCAGAACCCGTGGCCGATAATTTCTGCACGATCGTTCAGGGAAGCGATACGCGTGACTTGGCTGACTTCCAGAGTGTTAGTGGGTGATTCCGTGGCGGGAACGACGGTGCTGGAAACGCGACCGGGGCGGCCCTGAATGGAGGCGTACAGCTTTGGGGTGTTTAAAGGAGCGACGAAGAGGGCGCGGCCGGTAGTGTCCGTGGTGAGTTTGTCGCCATCGGTGAATTCGACGGTCACGCCGGGAGTCAACCGGCCGGAGACGTCCAGTACGGCCAAGGTGGCGCGCTCGCCGCTAACCAGCTTGCGGGGAAGCAAGAGAATGCGCGCAGCGGAGGCCGGCGGGGGCTCCTGGGCGGGGACGCTGGAAACGAGCGCCAGCAGTAGAGCGACGGGGAGCAGAAATCGGTTGCGGCCGTTCACACAGATAGGCACAAGGAGATTGTAGTGGAGAATACGCTGACGCAGAAGGCCGCAAGTTGGGTTGGTGGACGGCAAAATGACCTTGTTCCGGGAACGGTTGTGGCCAATTATAGACGTGACGGAACCAGGCTCTCCCCGAAGCTCCCTTGCCTTGCCTCACAAGGCACCGCGGGATGCGCCAAGCTGCAAGGAGAATCCGATGAAGATGAAAAGCATGCATGTGTGGGCGTTGCCGCTTGTTTTGCTGGCGGTGCTGGCCACGGAGGGACACACGCAATCGGCACAACAAGAGTACACGTTGACGGTGAACGGGCATTCGGGGACGGCGAAAATCGTGCAGATGAACGGGCGTTCCTATGTGGATCTGGATGCGTTGGCCCGGATTGCGAACGGGAGCATCTCCTACCAGGGAAATCAGATTTCGCTGACCTTGCCGGGGGCAGGGGGAGAGGTTTCGGCCAGCGCCCCTCCGGCCCCTGCGCCAGCGCCCCAGCAGAACACGGGTTTTTCAAAGGAATTCTTGCAGGCGGGAATCGAGTATATGTCGCAGATCCGCGAATGGCGAAATACGCTGGCGAATGCCATCTCCAACGGTTACCCGGTTTCTGATGACCTGTTTGTGCCGTACCGCGGGCAGGCCAATACCAGCCTAAGGATGGCGCGGGTGGCCGCCAATACGCAGGCGGACCAGAATGCGGCGCAATTGCTCGGTAATGAATTACAAAACATGCAGAATCTGACCAACAAGTACCTGAAGATGAGAGCGAACTTAGAATTCATTGACCCAAATTCGTTGGATACCGATCCGCTGAATCAGAAGATCTTTGCCTGCGCCCGGTCGCTGGCGGCAATGGCGACGAACAACCAGTTCATGGACGACGGGTCGTGCCACTGAGAAGAGAGAAATCAGTGATCAGAAATCAGCAATCAGAAAAGGCGAGCGGCGAGCAGGAACGCACAGAAAGACCGTGAGATGGGAGAGCCGGGCCGTGTAATGATACCCGCAAAAGGGGAAGCTTCCGCCCTGCGGCGACCTCAGGGCTAACCCCAATCCAAGGGGGAATGTGGCAAACTGGTCGTTCGGCCAGTGGTGTGTAACGAAAGGTAATCAGTTGGATGCAAAGCCTTTCCGAGTAGCGAGGGGTCTGCTAGCGTGGGAAGTACGGAATTGCCGGGGTGTCCACGCCGGGGGTACCTCTCGTGTTGTTGGAAAGGCTTGAAGGAGAGGCTGTGCAGATCGTCAGCAGCGGCTTGTCGGACGTTGGACGTGTGCGTACCAACAACGAGGATTCGTTCCGGATCGTGGAGCCTCTGGGTTTGTTCATTCTGTCGGACGGTATGGGAGGCGAGGCGCACGGCGAAGTGGCCAGCGCGATGGCCGTCGACATCATCAACAAATACTGCGAGTCGGAGAAAGAAGATTCCGGTGTGACGGTGCTGGATGCGGCTCCGGAAAGCTGGTCTTCGCAAACGCGGCGATTGCGGAATGCGGTGAGGCAGGCCAATTTTCTGATTTACCAGGCAGCCCAGAAGAACCCCGAACAGCGGGGCATGGGCGCGACGATTACAACGACCTGGTTGAAGGATTCGATGCTGAGTATCGCGCACGTGGGAGACAGTCGGGCGTATCTGCTGCGCAGCGGAAATTTGCAGCAATTGACGAACGATCATTCGCTGGTGGCCGAGCAGGTGCGGCGCGGACTGATCACGCCGCAACAGGCCGAAGAGAGCGAGATGCAGAGCGTGCTGTTGCGCGCGCTGGGAGCGCATCCGGAGGTCGAGATTGACGTGGATGAGGTGGAGATTTACCCGCGGGATGTGTTGCTGCTCTGCTCCGACGGATTGACGCGCATGGTGACCGAGCCAGAGATTGCAGGGACGCTACAGGCGGAAACGGTGCCATCGGCAGCAGCGGAAAAATTAGTCGCGCTCGCAAATGAGAGCGGCGGGATCGACAACGTGACAGTAATCGTCGTGCGCTTCGAGGACGATGCCAACAAAGGCTGGTTTTCCTGGATGCGGCGCGGCTCGGCCAAGAAAGACTAGCACCTCCTCGGAGGCGACGGAATGGCGAAACTCAGCCTGATGTTTGAGAACAAGTTGGTAAAGGAAGTACCGATCGGCAGCCGCCCGGTGACGATTGGCCGCTCTCCGGACAATGACCTTCCCGTGGACAATCTTGCAGTGTCGAACTACCACGCGCGTGTGTATTACGAAGCGGGACGGCTGGTGGTGGAAGACCTGGACAGCTTGAACGGGACGTTCGTCAACGATTTACGGGTGGAGCGCGCCACGCTGCACGACGGCGACGCCATCTGGGTGGGCAAGCACTACATCAAGGTGGATGCCACGGCGGATGCAGCGATTCCCTGGGACACGGGCCGGAAGACGGCAGCGCCAAAGATCAATGAAACCATGGTTCTGGACACGAAGGTTCGCCGCGAGATGCTGCAGCAAGCCGCAGCGATGGGCGAGCGCTCGCAATTCGCCTCGGGGCGGGTGAAGGTTGCGACACTGGTGATTCTCAGCGGCCGGGTGGACGGGAAAGAGTATCCCCTGACCAACAAGCTGACGGTGATCGGGAAATCGCCTATGGCCACGGTGCGGCTGAAGGGGTGGTTCAAGCCGAAAATGGCGGCGCAGATCAACCAGCGCGATGATGGGTATTACCTCGGCACAGGGGACAAGGTCCCCAGCGTGAACGGCACGCCGATTCCGGGCACGGTGCGCTTGAACGACGGCGACTTGATTGAAGTGTGCGGCGTGCGGATGAATTTTATTTTCCGCGAATAGTTTCCCTCCTCTTATGCCAACAGCGCGCGAAGGGGGCAGCCGGATCGGGATCGGATTCCGCCTGCGTGATCTCTTTGCAACGTGGTGGCAGCACCGCGCGGTCTTTCTGATCAGCGTCGTCATCACGGTTCTGGCGCTGGGGGTGTACATTCTGACGTTTGTGGGTGACCGCAATAGCCCGCTGTTTGATTTCCTGAAGCGCTTTGAATATAGCACCCTCGACACGAGATTCCGTTACCGGCCGGCGCGGTATACGCCGCCAGACCCGCGCATCGTGGTGGTGTCAATTGACCAGCGTTCGCAAGAAGTGCTGGGGAAATGGCCGTTTTCCCGGAAATATTTCGGGGGGATGCTGGACCAACTGCGGAAAGACGGCGCGCGCGTGGTTTCCTTTGACGTGACCTTCGACAAGCCGGACCAGACGGTGGCGCCGATTCGCGCGCTTTGGGGGCAAATCGAGCGGGACAAAAAAGCGGGGAAGCCACCGGACACGCGCATGGAGGAGCACGTCGCAGAGCTTGCGAAGGATTACGATTCGGACGCGATATTTGGAGCGGCGCTGCGACGGTTCGGGCCGGTGGTGCTTGGGAATTTCTATTTGCAGTCGGACGAGATTCAAGGAATTGACGATGCGACGCTGAACAAATACGCCGAGATGGTGCAGTGGTATTCGCTGAATCGCAATGCCATCCATCCGGCAACCGGCAAGGCGGATTTTGCGGCGCTGCTAAACAGCTATCAGTTTGAGGGGACGTTTTTTACCGCGACGATCGCGAATATTCCAGAATTGGCGCCACCGGACAACGACGAAAATACGGCCATCGGATTCTTCAATATTTCATCGGATGCCGACGGAGTGCTGCGGCGGGCCCTGCTGGTAGTGCCTTTCGGGCGATCGAACAATCCGGACGACATTGATTTGTACAGCTCGCTGGAAGTGCAGACCATCCGACTGTATCTGGGATTGAAGAGCGAACAGGTGACGGTGAATTACGGGCAGGCCGGGATCGCCACGATTCAGTTCGGGGACAAATTGACGGTAAAGCCGGACTGGCTGGGGCGCGTGCTGATCAATTACCGCGGGCCGCGCGAAACGTATCCCTATACTTCGATTGCTGACGTGGTGCAGGGGAAATTCAAGCCCGGAACTTTTCGCGACAAGATCGTCCTGGTCGGTGCTTCGGCCACGGGAATCGGCGACCTGCGCACGCCGCCCTACGGAGGCATCGACTATCCGGGGCTGGAAGTCCACGCGAATGTAATCGACAACATGCTGAACAACGGGTTCCTGATCCGCGGGCCGCATCAGGAAGTGTTCGACCTGTTGCTGATTTTCCTGTTCGGGATACCGCTAGGAGTCGCGATGGCACTGGTTTCACCGCGTTGGATGTGGTTCGGGCTGGCGCTGCTGCTGCCGTTCGGATATCTGAATTACATATCGTTTTTGCGGGGCTATTGGCTGAACTTCACGTTGCCCGCGGCGACGCTGACGGCGAACGTGATGCTGGTGTCGTTGTATCGCGCGTTGGTGGAAGAGAAGGAAAAGCGGAAATTGCGCTCGGAGTTTGGGCGGTACTTGAACCCGGAAGTGGTTCGACGGCTGCTGTTGAATCCGAAACTGGTGGAACCGCGCAAAACGGAAATCACGGTAATGTTCAGCGACATCCGGGGATTCACAACGATTTCGGAAAAGCTCGACGCACAAGAGCTGGCACTTTTCTTGAACAGTTATTTGTCGGACATGACGAAGATCGTGTTCGACACGCAGGGAACGCTGGACAAATACATCGGCGACGCGGTGATGGCCTTCTGGGGCGCGCCAACCGAAGAGCCGGATCACGCCATTCAGGCATGCAACGCAGCACTGGCGATGATCAGACGGGTCCAAGAGCTGCAGAAGAAATGGGAGGCGGAGGGCAAGCCGAAGCTGGATATCGGGATCGGATTGAACTCCGGGCCCGCGAGTGTGGGGGAAATGGGCTCTGCGCGCCAAGTCGGATACACGGCGCTGGGAGATACGGTGAACTTGTCGTCGCGCCTGGAGGGGCTAAACAAGGAATACGGGACGCATATTCTGGTGAACGAATCCACGTACGCGGCGGTGAAAGACAACGGATTTTTGTTCCGCGAACTGGACGTTATCCGCGTAAAGGGCAAGTTACAGCCGGTGGTGATCTACGAATTACTAGGAAAATTCGGGGAGATCGAGAAGGAACCAGGTTATGCGGAACTGCAGCAACGGTTGAAGGGTTTCGCTGCGGCGAGAGAGCTTTACAAGCATCGGAAATGGGAAGAGGCGCAGAAGGCGTTTGAGATGATTCTGAACGGATTTCCGGGGGATGGGCCTTCGCGGATGTACTGGAAGAGGTGCCAGGAGTATTTGTTTGATGAGCCGCCCGCCGGGTGGGACGGCGTGTTTACGATGACGCATAAGTAGGGATTGACTGTGCTGGCCGTTGAACAAAAACCCCACACGCAAAGACGGCGTGTGGGGCACCCGGCTGCTCCGGATTAATCAAAGCTAAATTTAAGGGCGAGTGATGACGCCACAGGCGATGCGCGGAGGGGCGCCGCTGCCGGTGCCGCCCGCGACGGCGTGAATCACGATAGCCGTGCCGCCATTGCTGAAAACGGAGTGGTCGTCGTCGCCCATGGTGACGTTGGGAGCGACGGTGGTGACATTGGCGGTGCCATCCTTGCCTACAATCAAAGCGAAGTCAGGGATGTCTCCGGCCATGGCGCCGTGCATATGCTCGCTGCCTTCGGGATTGAAGTGGGGACCCGCACTGGTGAAATCCGGCGGATCGCACGCGGCATGCTGGTGGATGTGGATGGAATGTTCGCCTGGAGGAAGCTTCTTGATATCCAGGACGATCTTTACGCCCTTTTCCGCGGGCGAGAGCGTCGCCGTACCCACAATCTGGCCTTCGGCGTTCTTGATGCTGACAACGAGATGCTTGACCGGAGCATGAGCAGCTTCCTGCGCTGGAGCGGAAGCGGAGAGGGAAAACAGCGCAACGGCAGCACAGACGAAAAACTTCACGAGTGTCCTCCTTCGCGCGGATGGGTGATGAGATTGGGCCTAGACAAACAGGCTAACTCTACCGCAAAGGCGCTGCTTGCAGGGTGAAATTAACAAAAATGCCGCGAAAGAGTCCAGCCGGTCAGTCGGCAGAGGATGAGCCGGCCAAGGTGACTTTTTTGGTATTGTCGTCCGGCACGCGGTCGATAAGCAAGAGGAATGGATCGATGCCGGCCTTTTCGGGGAGTTTGTCGGTGACGAAAGTATAGGTGCTACGTGACTGGGTGACATGGACCCTTTCGCGATAGAGCGTCTTGCCATATTTGCGGTCCTTTTCGGGCTTGGCGAAAGCGCCGATATCAATCCAGTCGTCGACGGGGACTTCGGTCTCATTGCCCTTCGCATCGGCTTTGTATTTGTGGGCCTCGACGTTGATGGTGACGTCGTACTTCCCATCGGAGCGCTTGCGGGCTGTGGCTCCAAGGGTGCGATTGGAGAAGAGGGTGATGTCCTCAAAAAGATCCTTGATCAGATATTGGTATTGTGGGGGAATCTGCTCGCGAAAGGCGTCGATCAGGTCCCAGGAAGTGGGATATGGGGGCTGGGCATAGGCGTAACGCTGGATCATGTGGCGCAAGGCCGCGTTGACCTTGTCTTCGCCAATCATTTCCTTGAGGTAATAGAGAACGACGCTGCCTTTGCGATAGTGGATATAGCCCTGTTCGGCTTCGACGGTGAGCAGTGGGCGTTCTTTCAGCCGTTCGCGGCCGCGGGCGCTGAGATAGGTGTCCATTTCGTATTTCAGGAACTTGCGCATCATGTCGGGGCCGTATTCCTTCTCCATGACCATTAGCGCGGAATATTGCGCCATGGTTTCGGAGAGGAGCGTGGCGCCCTGCATGTCGGCCCCGACGACCTGATGCGCCCACCATTGATGGCCCATTTCGTGGGCGACGACGTAGTAGACCATGTCAATGTCGTCGGGATGATTGAGATTGGCTATGAAGCCGATAGATTCGGAGTAGGGCATGGTGCCGGCGAAGGCCTGGGCAAAACCGGCAACGCGCGGGAATTCAATGATGCGGGCTTCCTTGTGATAGTAGGGGCCGAAGTTGGTGGTGTAGTAGGTGAGGGATTTCTTCAGGGAATTCATCATGCGGGGAACGTTCCAGGCGTGATCGGGATCGTAGTAGACCTCGAGCTTGATGCCGTTCCAATCCTCGCGCTGGACAGCGTAGCGCGCGGACATGAAGGAGAAGAAATTCAGAGATGAGTGGTCGAGCTTGTAGTCGAAATAACGGCGGCCGTTTTCCTGCCATCCGCGGATCAGGGAACCGGGGGCGATGGCGATCTGGTCGGACGAGGTGCTGATGACGGTTTCGACGTCGACCCAGTCGGAGTGACCCTTCAGGTAGTTATCGCCGCAGTCTTTGGTGCAATTACGTTCGAGCGGCCGCATCAACTCTTGCTCGCCAAGGCCCAATTTCTTGCGTTCGTTGGGGTCAGTGAGTTCGCGATCGCCGGCATAGCCGATGACGGGGCCGACGGTGCTGTTGAAGAAGGTGCCGTTCTGTACGATTTCGACGTTGCTGACGGAGTTCTCAAAACCGCGATTGTGACTTTTGGCGGTGAAGTGGAAGGTGACGGACTGGCCGGGGGCCAGGGGTTCGGAGAAGTGGTAGATGCGGTAGAAGACGTCCTTGTCGTCCTTGGCGAGCGTTGCACCCGGAAAGTCTATGTCCGTGTCGTAGTGTTCGTCGAGCGAGAAGTGAACTTCATTGAGGGGCTGAGAGTAGGGATTGTAGATGACTTCTTCGCCCCGGAGGACGGCGTTGCGTGTCTCCGGATAGATGTCGATGGCGTAGCGGATGCTGTGGACACGCGGCATGGGCTGCGCGTCAAATCGTTTATAGTTCTTTTCGTAAGCGGCCTGGAGCCGGCGGCGATCCTTGGGGCCTAGGGTGTGGTTGAGAACCTTCGTGTTGTAGTAGATCCAGGCCCCGGTGGCGGCAAAGGCCAGCAGGCAGACGGCCGTGAATCCCGGCCAGAAGCCGTGGAAACGCAAGCCAGCGTTGCGGAAACGTTCGCGCCAGGAGAATTGTTTGCCGCGGGGCCAGAGCATGATGGCGGCAACGGCAAGCAAAGCGCAGAAGAGCGTCCAATAAACGGCAAACCATCGCCAAGCGGTGATGTAGGGAGCATCCCCGAAGAGGTCGGAGTAGCGGATATCGGGCGTGGAAGCGAACTGCACGAGATTCGTGGAGATATTGAGGGGAGACCAGATATTGATGTTGATGATGGCGAAAGCGACGAAGGCGAAGTAGCCGATGTATTTGTTGGGCGAAAGGGCGTGGATAAAAAAGGCAAGGGCGCCAAACATAATGAAGAGAAGAAGATCGCGGCCCAAGAGGTTTTCGAGATAGAGACCAAACTGGAAGCGGTGGTAGCCGTAGGCAGCCTGAACGATGATGCCGCTCAAGAGAGCCAGAAACTGGACAAACATGACCATGGCGCCAAGGGCCAGGAAGCGGGAAAGAAAGGAGACCCATTCGGGAGCAGGGAGCGAGTCCGTGATTTCGTCCATGCGATTATCGCGGTCTTTCCAGACGAGGACGCCAGCGTAATAGGTAACGATGGCAAGAATGAAAATGTAGAGCGTGCTGGAAATGATCTCGAGAATCCAGTAGGTGACCGGGAGGGTGCTGTTGCCGTAGCCTTCCCGCGCACTGAGGATGATCGAGGGCACGCAGTTGAGGAGTGCGGCGAGCAGGATGATGATGAAAACGGTGCTCTTGAGCATGCCGACGACGTGGATTTTTGTGGCGGCGAGAAATTTGGTCCAATTGTCGTGGCGAAGGTGGAAGACCGGCACGGCGGAAGCAGCGGGCGTGGAAGAGGCGTCTTCGGCGAGTGCTTTGGATTTACGGGCTCGCTCCGCAAAGCTGAAACGAAAATAGGCGAAAGCGAGAAAGGCAAGGCCGACGACGATCCAGAGCAGGCGATTCCAGAGGAGAAGCCCGCTCAGACCGACGGTGAGTGTGTTTTTCTCGGCGACGGTCCAATACTTGGTGACGAGTCCGAAGGTACGGATGGCGAAGGGATCGAGGATCGCGGCGAGGCGTTCGCGCTCGAGATTTTCGGTGAGCGCCTGGGTAACGATGTAGCCGGTGAGCAAAAGGAGGCCCGCGACGAAAGCCACGATGTCGTTACGGACGAGCAGAGCGACAGTGAACAAAATGGCAGCGATGAAGAAGGTGTTAGGAATGGCGAAAACAAACAGGCCCTTGAGGTGCGCGCTCCAGACGATCGGTCCCCAACGCTCGGGGTCCACCCAGGGCATGTACCTGGCCAGCAGAATGCCGATGGAAACGCCGGTCATGGGGATAACGGAGATGACCGCAGAGCCAAGGAAACGGCCGAAGATGAAGTCGCGACGCTTGACGGGCGTGGAAAAGAGAATTTGGTAGGTGTTGTGAGTGAAATCGCGGGAGGCGGCGGAGTTCACGAAGGCAGTGACCATCAAGAGGGTCAGGAGCCCGATGAACGTGTAGTAGTTTTCGATGACGAACGGGGCGTTGTGGTAGGTGTTGGTGAGTGCGGTGCCGACGACCACGTGGTCCGAGCTGACTGCGCCGAAAATCATCGCTGCGATGATAAGTGTGAAGATCCACAGCATCCAGGACCGCAACCAATAGCGAATCTCAAACCAGGCGATTTGCAAGAGCATCGGCGGCCTCAATTCCAACCGCGGATTCTGGTAAAGAAGACATCTTCGAGATCAGGAGGGGCGGGCGCGAAACCGTCTTCGGGAGCGTGTGGGCTAAGCACATGGAGAACGGGACGCCCGGCGACGAGCCTGCTGGAAATGACTTTATAACGCTGCTCGTATTCTCCCAACTGAGTTTTTTCAATAGAGCGGCGCCAGACGCGGTCTTTCAACTGCGCGATGGCCTCTTCCGGCCGACCTTCAAACAGAACCTTGCCGAGGTGAATAATGGCCATGCGGTTGCACAGGTCCATGACATCTTCCACGATATGGGTGGAAAGAACGATGACGACGTTTTCTCCGATTTCGGCGAGGAGATTGTAGAAGCGGTTGCGCTCGCCGGGATCGAGGCCGGCGGTGGGCTCGTCGACGATGAGAAGCTGTGGATTGCCGATGAGGGCCTGGGCAATACCGAAGCGCTGACGCATACCGCCGGAGAAGGTGGTGAGCGATTTCTTGCGGACATCGTAGAGGTTGCAGCGGCGGAGCATGGCATCCACCACGTCCTTGCGCTCGCCGGAGCGGGTGATGCCCTTGAGGAGCGCAATGTGGCTGAGCATGTCTTGCGCAGAGATGCGGGGATAGACGCCGAAGTCCTGCGGGAGATAGCCGAGCCGCTGGCGCACTTCGTCCTTTTGCCGGAGGACGTCGAGCTCGCCGAGGCGGATGGAACCCGAGTCGGGTTCCTGGAGGGTGGCGATGGTGCGCATCAGCGAGGTTTTGCCGGCCCCGTTGGGGCCGAGAAGCCCGTACATGCCTTGGGGGATATTCAGGCAGACGCCATCGAGAGCTTTCACACCATTGGGATAGGTCTTATTCAAATTTTGAATCGAAAGCACAGGTTTCTCCGCACACCAGAGATATTTGGTTAAATGTACGAACGAGAACGGCGCAAAGTTTCGGGATTCGGCAGGCCAATATGGACTATTCGATTGCGATTGGCAATCACAAAGGGGAAGACGCCCGAAGTTGAGAAAAGTTAGAGGCCTCGCACCTAAATTGGCAGGAGGAGAGGAAGGAAACAAGGAACGACGTACCCAAATGAGGGTATTCGGTAGTCTAATAAGGATGAAACGATCGAAGCGCTTAGCGCGACGGGTGTGAGACGCAGTGCTCCGCGCTCCGCAGGCCTAAGGTCACCAATCATCAATTATGTGGATCGTACGACTAGCCCTATCCCGGCCGTACACGTTTATCGTGATGGCGCTGGTGATCGTCCTGCTGGCGATTGTGGTGATTCCGCAAACGCCGACGGACATTTTCCCGGACATCAACATCCCCGTGATCGGCATGGTGTGGACGTACACGGGGCTTGAGCCGCAGGAAATCGAGCACCGCATCACGTCGAATGTAGAACGCGGCATCATGGTGCTGGTCAACGACGTGGAGCACGTGGAATCGCAGTCCTTGAACGGCATCGCGCTGATCAAGATCTATTTCCACCCGGCCGCGAATATCCAGACGGCCCTGGCGCAAACGACGGCGATTTCGCAAACATTTTTGAAGAATCTACCGCCAGGGACGACGCCGCCCCTGGTCATCATCTACTCCGCATCCACAGTGCCTGTTTTGCAAGTGGGGTTGAACAGCGACACGCTGAGCGAACAGCAGTTGTTCGACTACGGAAACAATTTTATCCGGACGCAAATTTCGACGGTGCCCGGCGCTTCGATGCCGTATCCCTATGGCGGAAAATCGCGCGTGGTTTCGGTGGACATCGATTCAGTGGCCTTGCAGTCGAAGGGGCTTTCGCCGGTGGACGTGGTGAACGCGGTGACGGCGCAGAACCTGATTTTGCCGACGGGCACGGCCAAGCTGGGGAGCCTGGAATACAACGTGGAGATGAACGGCAGCCCGCAAACGATTGCGGAACTGAACAATTTGCCGGTAAAGACGGTAAACAACTCCACGATTTACATGCGAGATGTCGCGCACGTTCGCGACGGATTCACGCCGCAAACCAACGTGGTACTGACCAACGGGCAGCGCGGCGTGCTGATGAGCATTTACAAGACGGGGAAGAATTCGACGCTATCGATCGTGGACAGCGTGAAACAAGTGCTGAAGGACTACGCGCCTTCCCTTCCGCCGGAACTGCATATCACGAACTTCTTCGACCAGTCGATTTATGTGCGAGCGGCGATTCAGGGGGTTTTGCGCGAAGCCTTGATCGCGGCGTGCCTGACGGCAGTGATGATCCTGCTGTTCCTGGGAAACTGGAAGAGCACGCTGATCATCGCGGTGTCTATCCCGCTTTCGATCCTGGTCAGCCTGCTGTGCCTGAGCGCACTGGGAGAAACAATCAACATCATGACGCTGGGCGGACTGGCACTGGCGGTGGGCATCCTGGTGGACGACGCGACGGTGGAAATCGAAAACATCAACCGGAATCTGGCAATGGGCAAGGAGACGGTACAGGCGATCCTCGACGGCGCGCAACAGATCGCGGTACCGGCGTTCGTTTCGACGCTGTGCATCTGCATCGTGTTCCTGCCGATGTTCTTCCTTTCCGGCGTGGCGAAATTCCTGTTCGTGCCGCTGGCCGAGGCGGTGATCTTCGCAATGCTGGCGTCGTACATGTGGTCGCGGACCATCGTGCCGACGATGGCGATGTATCTTCTGAGCGCAGAAGATGAGTACCAGGCGGACCTGCACGCCGGGGATAAGATGGGCTTTTTCCGGCGCTACCAGCAGGCCTTCGAGCATTCGTTCGAACGGTTGCGGATGGGATACCGGCGGGCGCTGGGGGGAGCGCTGGACCGGTCGTGGCTGTTCGGAAGCTGCTTTTTGGCGTTTTGCGTAATGTCGGCGGGACTCACGCTGGTGCTGGGCCGCGACTTTTTCCCCAGTGTGGATGCAGGACAGATCCGGCTGCACATGCGGGCGCGGACCGGATTGCGCATTGAAGAGACGACGCGGCTGGCAGACCAGGTGAATCAAGTGATCCGCGAAGTGATTCCGAAGAACGAACTGCAGACGCTGATTGACAACGTCGGGCTGCCGTATTCCGGCATCAACATGACGTATAGCAATTCAGGAACCATCGGAACAGCGGACGCCGAAATCCTGGTCCAATTGAAACAGGATCGGGGAAAATCAACGGCCGAATACGTCAATGAATTGCGACGAAGGCTGGCCAGGGAGTTTCCAGGAGTACAATTTTTCTTTCAGCCGGCGGACATCGTGACGCAGATCCTGAACTTCGGGACACCGGCGCCAGTGGACGTGCAGATTGTGGGCGCGAACCAACAGGCGAATTACGAAGTGGCACAGAGGCTTTCGGATAAGATGCAACACATTCCGGGAGCGGTGGACGTGCATGTGCAGCAAGAGTTCAATCAACCGACGTTGTACATGAACCTGGACCGCACGCGTTCGCAATATGTGGGGATGCAGGCGCGAGACGTTGCGCAAAACCTGCTTGTATCGCTCTCCTCGAGTTTTCAGACCACGCCGAACTTCTGGCTCGACCCGCGAAATGGCGTGGAGTACAACGTGACGGTGCAAACGCCGCAGTACCGCGTAGATAGTTTCCAGGCTCTTCAGAACACGCCGATCAGCGGGAGCATGCCGGGGGCACAGCCGCAGATTCTGGCCAACCTGGTAACCACTCACAACGTGTCCCGGCCGGCCTCGGTCTCGCACTACAACGTGCAGCCACTGATTGACGTCTATGCGTCGGTATACAAGAGAGACCTGGGCGGGGTGGAAAGCGACGTAGAGAAGCTCGTGGAACAGGCGAAAAGAGAGCTTCCGCGCGGCAGCCACATCGTGATTCGCGGCCAGGTGGAGACGATGAATCACTCGTTCTTCGGGCTCGGTGTGGGATTGGTGGGCGCAATTCTCCTGGCGTATTTCCTGATCGTTGTGAATTTTCAGTCGTGGCTGGACCCGTTCATTATCATCACGGCGCTGCCCGGCGCGCTGGCGGGCATTTGCTGGATGCTGCTGATCACGCACACGACGCTGAATGTGCCTTCGCTGACCGGAGCAATCATGTGCATGGGCGTGGCGACTTCCAATAGTATTTTGATGATTTCCTTCGCGCGGGAGCAGATGATTGAAGGTAAGCCTCCGCGAGAAGCGGCGCTGGAAGCGGGCTATGTGCGCATCCGGCCAGTGATTATGACGGCGATGGCGATGATGATCGGCATGGTGCCGATGGCGATTGGATTGGGCGAAGGCGGTGAGCAGAATGCACCGCTGGGCCGCGCGGTGATCGGTGGCCTGCTGTTCGCGACGGTGGCGACTCTGTTTTTTGTACCCTGCGTTTTTTCGATTATTCACGGCTATCTGGAGCGCCGGAAGCGCCGCGGATTCAGCGGAGAAGCCGCTCTGAGCTGAAGGAACAGTTACAAGATTTTGGAGCAGAGGAATGACGACTCAAGGAACCACAGGCGGCGGAAAAAAGAAGGTGAGTCCGCTGTTCGCCGTGTTCTTCATCATTGTGGCGTGCCTGACCGTGCTGGGCGCTATTCTGATCATTCAGCGGCGCACGCAATACAAGGCCCTGGCGAATGAAACGGAGCAGGCGGCCATTCCGACGGTGGCAGTGATTCACGCCAGCGTGGAATCGGGCGAAGAGGACCTGGTCTTGCCGGGAACCATGCAGGCTTATGTGGAATCGCCAATCTACGCTCGAACTAATGGCTATCTGAAGAAGTGGTATTACGACATCGGCAGCAGCGTGAAGAAAGGCGATCTGCTGGCGGATATCGATACGCCGGAAGTGGACCAGCAACTCAGCCAGGCACGCGCGGATTTGAACACGGCGCAAGCGAATGCGCAGCTTTCGGAGATCACCGCGGCGCGGTATTCCGAGCTGATCAAAACAGATGGCGTTTCGAAGCAGGAAGTGGACAACGCACTGGGCGACCTGGCCGCCAAGCGGGCGACCGTGCAGTCGGCGGAAGCGAACGTACGGCGACTGGAAGACCTGGAATCGTTCAAGCGCATCTATGCGCCGTTCAGCGGCGTGTTGACACAACGCAATGTGGATATCGGGACGCTGATCAATGCGGGCAACGGCGGCACGTCGCAGCAATTGTTTTATCTCGCGCAGACCGATCCCATCCGCGTGTACCTCAACGTGCCGGAAGCCTATGCCCCTTCGATCCACCCTGGCATCGGCGCCTATCTGGAACTGACGCAATTCCCCGGGCAAAAATTCCAGGGGAAGGTGGCGCGGAGCGCGAATGCGATTAATCTTTCGACGCGAACGCTATTGACGGAAGTGGATGTGCCGAATGCTTCAGGACAACTCCTGCCGGGCGGATACGCACAAGTGCACCTGGGAGTGAAGGTGAAGGGCGAGCGCTTGCAGGTGCCGGTGAATGCCCTGCTCTTCCGCTCGGAAGGCCTTCGCGCCGTGGTGGTGGATGCAAATCATCACGCGCATTTGCAGACCTTGACGATCGGGCGGGATTACGGAGTCACACTGGAAGTTTTGAACGGCCTGAAGGCGGACGACTGGATCGTATTGAATCCTCCGGATTCACTGAATGACGGCGAAGAAGTGCAGGTGAAGGAAGTGGCGAATCCGATGGCCCCGGCCGCGCCGGCGCAAAGTGCGCCTGCAAAACCGTCGGGCAATGCGGCCCCAACGGGGAAAAAGTCCTGATGGTGCTGGGCCTTCCGAAAATGAAGCAGCTTTCCTGGTTAACGCTGCTGGTTAGCTGTGGGCTGGCGGGCTGCACGGTGGGCCCGAACTACAACAAGCCCAGCGCACCGGTACCCGCAAAATGGGAAGTGCAGGAGCCATTCCGCGAAGCGGCGCCGAAGGATGCGGTGCCCAAGACGTCGTGGTGGACGGTCTTTCAAAACGACGAACTCAACGGGCTGGAAAACGACCTGCTGGCTGCCAATCAAACTTTGAAGCTCGCGGTCGCACACTACCAGCAGGCACGAGCGTCAGCGGCGGTGCAAAACGCCACATTATTCCCGACCGTGGGCGTGGCTCCCACAGCAAGCCGGGAGCGTTACTCGGGAAATCGCCCGACGGGCTCGGGGGTTACGCTGAGCGGACCGGTGACGCAGAACAACCTGGCCGTCCCATTTACGGTGAGCTATGAAGTGGACCTGTTTGGCCAGCGGCGAAGAACGATTGAGGCGGCGCAAGCGTCGCTGCAGGCGAACGCGGCGGACCTGGAAAATGTGCGACTGGTGCTGACCGCGGAACTTGCTGCGGACTATTTTACGTTGCGGCAACTGGATACACAGATTGCACTGCTGGTCCGCACCGTGGACACGCTGCAAAAAGGATTAGACCTGGTGAATTCGCGGCATCAGGGCGGCGTGGCTTCCGGACTGGACGTGGCGCAGGAAGAAACGCTGCTGAATGCGACAAAGACGCAGGCTACGCTGCTGCGGCAACAGCGGAAGCAGTTCGAGGATGCGATCGCAGTGTTGACTGGCCGGGCCGCGCCGGATTTTCATCTGGAGCCGCGCGAGCTTTCCGCGGAGCCTCCGAATCTGGATACTTCCCTGCCCTCGGATTTACTGGAGCGCCGCCCGGATATCGCTGAGGCGGAACGCGAGATGGCAGTGGCGAATGCACAGATCGGAATCGCGAAGGCTGCGTACTACCCATCGCTGGTGCTTTACGGGCAGGGCGGATGGAACTCGCAGAAGATTTCTCAACTCCTCAATGCGGAAAGTGGCGTGTGGGCCGTCGGGGCCAACCTGGCGGAGAGTATCTTCACGGGCGGAGCGCGGCGGGCACAGGTGCAGTATTCGCAGGCGAATTATAATGCAACGGTGGCGGGCTATCGGGGCACGGTGCTCGGAGCCTTTCAGGAAGTGCAGGACAACATCGCGGGCCTGGAAGTGCTCTACACCGCACGACAATCACAGGCCGATGCGGTGGCGGCGGCGCGGCGGCAACTGGACATTGCGAATTCCCGGTATGTAGGCGGACTGGTGAATTACCTGGACGTGGTGAGCGCGCAGCAAAATCTTCTAAGCAACGAGCAGGAAGCGGCCATTATCCAAGGGCAGCGACTGGTGACTTCCGTGCTACTGGTGAAATCACTGGGTGGCGGGTGGGATGCGACGAGTCTCGCCGCCGTGCAGGAAAAGGCCCACTTCAAGGACATCGTCGCTCCATAAAAAAGACCCGTTGCAGCTTTCGCTCCACCGGGCCTCAAAAATACTGACGGGCTGAACGGAGTTCCGGTTAGTTCTGGTCTTGTACCAGCGGGATTTGTGACGCAAGTTGCAGGTCCATCATCATGCCGATGCGGCGGTCCATCTGAAAGAAGGTTGCGGTCTTCGTTCCTGGTAGGACCTTGTTGATGATTGGTACGTACTTGGTCCGGAGAGCATTGATCTGAGCTTCTACGTCCAAGGAGCGCTTGGTCAGATCGAGTGCCTGCGCATCGGTCATGGTGCCCCAATTATTGGCGTAATCCTTGACGAGTGCGATTTTTACATCGTTGATTTTCGTCAATTCATCGGCGTACTGATCGTAAACGGGCCAGAACTTCGTCGCTTCTGCATCGGTCAACTTCAGGTTAGCGGCGATTAGCTGCTTCTTCTTGGACCGGAGGTCCTGGCGAAGAAGCTGGACGTCTTTGTCGGAGACCACTTGGCCCCCAGACGCGGAACTACCTTGCGACGAAGTGGCCGCCTGCGCGAAAGCCTGGGCCCCGGTAAAGAGAAGAGCGCTTGCGGACAGCAATAGAATTGCCTTGATTTTCATTCCTTCGTTCTCCTTTTTAGCAGCACTCGGAATTCAATGTGGCGTGGCTCGCGCCCGTGGCCCGAATTTTGCGAGTGTTGATTCCTTCGTTAAGTCGCAGGCCGTTTGAGACGCATCCCACAGAATCTGGCGAATGCACAAACATTCCCGGACACACTTCTCCAACATGCATTCCAGTGGATGAGGACGTTCGCTGCCGGGCGGTGAGGCAGGCGTCTTGGAGCGACCTGAGCACAAGAAGCGTAAGACTTCTCTAAAGATTTGGCAAGTAGCGCCCCAGGGGAAGGCCGTGCTTCGGCGTAATTCTGCAGAAATCTGCGGCTCGCGGGTGGATGTTACACTTTGGGCCACGGCCGAAATAGAGGGGAGCCAGGTTTGCCGGAACACATCTACGTATTTCGCGACATCGCCATGGTCTTCGCGGTGGCGTTCGCCTGCGGCTTGCTGGCGTGGAGGCTGCGGCAACCCATCCTGCTGGGATACGTTCTGGCAGGGCTGGTGCTGAGCCCGCTGACTCCCGGCCCGCGCGTGCACGACACGCACAATTTTGAAACGATGGCGGAAATCGGCGTGATCTTGCTGATGTTTTCCGTAGGCATCGAGTTTTCCGTGCCGGAACTCCTGAAGGTGAAATGGGTGGCGCTGATTGGGGCGCCGCTGGGGATCCTGCTTTGCGTGGGGTTGGGGATCGGCGTGGGGGCACTGCTGGGATGGCCGCTGGTGCAGGGCGTGGCCGTGGGCTGCATCATTTCGGTGGCCAGCACTATGGTGCTGCTGCGCATCCTGATGGACCGCGGCGAAGTGGGCACCGAGCACGGGCGGCTGATGGTGACCATGTCCCTGGTAGAAGATCTGGCGGTGGTGATCTTGACGGTGGTGCTGCCGAGTTTTTCGCCGAATGGCGAGGCGACGCTGGGCCATGCAGCCTGGCAAGTGGGGAAGGCGCTGCTGTTGCTGGTGCCGATTGCGCTGGCGGCATGGAAGCTGTTTCCGCCGCTGCTGGCGCGTGTGGAAAAGACATGCAACGACGAGATTTCGCTGCTGCTGGCGCTGACCGTGTGCATGGGCATCGCGGCGCTCACCGAAGAAGTGGGGCTTTCGCTGGCGCTGGGCGCGTTTCTGGGAGGGCTGTTCCTGGGAAAATCGCACTTCACGCACAAACTAGCGCTGCAGACGCAGCCGCTGCGCGACGTCTTCGTGGCATTTTTCTTTGTGTCCGTCGGAATGTTGCTGGACCCGAGCACCTGGAAGGAAAGCTGGGCTTTGATCGTGCTGCTGGCGGGACTGGTGCTGGCGGGAAAATTCCTGGTGTGGGCGGGCGTCGTGCGTCTCTTCCGGTATCCGTTCTCAACGGCGTTCCGCGTGGGCGTTGGGCTGACGCAAATCGGGGAGTTTTCGTTCATCCTGGCGCAGGTTTCGAGTAAAGCGGAATTGATTTCGAACCAGCTTTACCATTCGATTCTAGCCGCGTCGTTCATCACGATTCTGGTGAATGCGACGCTATTCCGGTTTGTAAAGCCGATCCCCGCGCCATCGGGGGATTCTGCCGCACCGGTCAAAGTGGCGGGATAAGTCCGCAACTAAAATCGCAGACGCGGCCACTACTTGGGGACGCGCTAAACTTCGCTGGATTCGGAGTGCGGCTCGGAGAGAGAGGGTTCCAGCGCCTGAAAAACGAAGCGGCCCTCAAATTCCACCTGCTCCAGCGAATCGCGAAGTTCGAGCATGGCGGAAATGACGCCGCACAGCATGCAGAGCAGGCCCAGTACGAAGAAGGCGGCGGCGAACAAGGTTGCCAATGGGAAGAACCAGCTCACGGCCAAAGTCAGGCTACAGATAATCAGGAACGCTACTGCAGAGAGAAAGTATATTAACGCGAGGCGAATGAGGCGGGCGCGCTCGGTGACCCGGAGAACCTGCGTGCGGAGAACCTCCAGAAGCTGTTTTTGGTCTTCCAGGCCTTCTCGCGCCCAGTTTTCCTGCTCGCGGAGCATCTCGCGCTGAAAGGTGCGCAGGCGCGCCACCAGGGCTGCCAGGCGCCCGTAGAAGGCCAGTGAAAGCAAACCACAGGCGGAAATGATGACCACGGGCACGACGGAAACACTGATGATATTCGGCCATTGCGGCAGGGTCATAGCAACGTTCCCCTCCTCATTTTCAGGCTAGCAACCGGAAGAGGGACCGGCTGTGATGAATTACCAGATGGACGCAAATGTAAAGGGCGCGGCTGAAAATCGGACTAGCCGGGCAACATCGTCTCTTGGCCGGCAACCACTTTCCAGGCACCTTCGTGACCGCCGTTCACATAGACGTGGATCACGCGATACTGGCGGGCAAAAGTGCGTCCATCCTGGCTGCCGCGGGTGGACCAGGTGGCTGTGACCACCGCGGAAGGGCCGTAGATGCGGACACTGATGTCGGTGACGACGAAGGTGGAATACTTGATCGGAGAATACTGGATGCTGGCGACCAGGGCGCTTTTGTCGCGAATTTCGCCGTTGGCCGCGACGCCAACATAGTCGTCCGAATAGACGCGACTAAAGAAACTGGAACTGTTCTGCGATAAGGCGCGCCCGGTTTCTTTTTCCAATGCCACAAGTTCCTGAGAATCGACGTCGAGCTCGGTGGCGACGGCACGTGCCTTCTTCTGCTGTGCCGTCAGAGGTTGATCCTGCGCAGACGAGTGCGCCGGAACGATAAGCAGTGCGACCGTCGCCCCCAAAAGCAAAACTGCGCCTCTGCGAATCGACATAGCTTGCCCCTTGCCGCATCCGGACGAAGTGCGGCCCCATGGAAAATTTCCGCCGGACCTGGCTTTCTCCACTTTGCCCGTTTTGGAGGGTTGTGGAACGACGTTGGGAATGAGGTTTGTCCTCTCGGTAACCGCCCGAAGCCAATGCGCCGCTCATCAGCTACGTAAGGCCGCCGGGAATCTGCGACAATTTGAAGATGCCAATGGCAAGCCAGAAGGAAATTCAGGAGGGGGCGCGGATTATCCGCGCAGGCGGGCTGGTGGTGTTCCCGACGGAGACCGTCTATGGTCTGGGAGCGAACGCGCTGGATGCGAACGCGGTGCGGAAGATCTATGAGCTGAAGGGGCGGCCGGCCACGAGTCCGTTGATTGTACATGTGGGGGGCGTGGAGCAGGCCCAGGAGCTTGCCGCGGAATGGCTGCCAGAAACAGAAAGGCTGGCAAAAGAATACTGGCCGGGGCCTCTGACGTTAGTGGTTCCCAAGAAGCCGCTTATCCCGGATGAGGTGACGGCAGGACTGCCAACTGTGGGTTTGCGCATGCCACGACACCCGGTGGCGTTGGAGTTGTTGAGGGCAGCGGGCGTACCGATCGCGGCACCAAGCGCCAACCGGTTTACACAGCTTTCCCCGACGACGGCGGAGCATGTGCGCGAGGCGTTTGGGGCGGAAACGCCGTTTCTGCTGGACGGGGGACCGTGTGAGGTGGGGTTGGAATCGACCGTGATTGCAGTGACTCGAGAGGGGTTGGAAGTGCTGCGGCCGGGAATGGCGACGGTGGAGGATGCGGCGACCCGTGGAGTTTTGGCGGAGGAAGGAGAAGCCCACCGCTCACCGGGGCAGCACCGGAAGCATTACAGTCCGAAGACGCGGATCGTACTGGTGAATCGGGGGCACCTGCCAAAGGACGGTCACGGGGCATACCTTTGGTTGAACTATAACGCTGTGGCTAGTGTTCGGCGGCGTATGCCGGATGCACCAGAAGCTTACGCGGCGGAGATTTACAAGACACTGCATGAATTGGACAGGCAGGGGCTGGACTGGATTGCCGTGGAGATGCCACCGGACGCAGCCGAGTGGGCAGCGATCCGGGACCGGTTGGTGCGGGCGGCGTGGTGAGGGAGGGGCGAGGTGTAGCTCACCCCTTCCAGGGGTGAGGGTTTTCGTGGATTGGGGCGATCTCGCAAGTACTTGGGTAAGGCCTCAGGCCTGAAGGCCTGAGCTACAGGTGGCCAATCTGAAGCTCGGCGCTACATTCCGCAGAAAACACGGTAGAATTCGCGCATCACGAATGGGGGTATTTATGAAGGGTGCAACTCGAGTGCGGACGGTTTTGTGGTTTGTTCTGCTGATGGTGCTGGCGATTTTCGTGGTGGGCTTCGGGG